>Ga0307986_10000049_pt1 | contig 74837 bp, 74 predicted proteins | sample EllFjometageno82_FD_203170 | JGI IMG/M metagenome (GOLD analysis project Ga0307986, IMG submission 203170) | Marine microbial communities from Ellis Fjord, Antarctic Ocean - #82 | ecosystem: Environmental > Aquatic > Marine > Unclassified | place: Southern Ocean | collected 2014-10-09 | reverse complement strand
ATTACAAGCGTGATCTCTTGTCGCAGACCACCGCCAATGATTCATTGAATGCCTTCATCGGACAAGAGACCACTCGGTTGAATGAGAAGATTGAAGAAATTGAGGCTTTGGGCGCCATCACCACCAATCAGCTTCGACGTGTTCGTGGTGAAGTCTTTTCCCTGCGCAAGCAAGTGGAATCCTTGACCAAGGATGTTGATTCAGTCAACACTGCCTATGCTGCACTTTCAGTTGTGGCTGACTCTTTGAGCAGCGACTTGACGCTGTCCAGCGAAGCCAATAGCAACCTAACCAGTGAGAATGCACAGCTTGGCCGCACGGTGAATAAGGGTGCAGCTTTGCAGCTTGCTTTCTTTGAGGCTGGGTCCTACCGCGTGAACAAATCAGGGAAGGAAAAACTAAGTAGCAAGGCCTCACGGGTGAACCGCGTGAAAGGCTGCTTCACCATCGCGAAAAATGCTATTGCAAAGGCAGGTGATCGTGAGGTTTTCTTGCGCATCAGCAGCAGTGACAACCGTGTTTTGACTGCGGGCAAAGATGCCGTGATGGTCGTCAATGGTGAGTCCATGCGCTATGCTTCGAAGGCAAATGTGCCATTTGATGGCGAAAGCACCAAAGGCTGCTTGACCTATGATGTGCCCGTGGACTTGTCTGCCGGCAGTTACACGTTGGCTCTTTACATTGACGGAGTCAAGGTGGGTGAGACTGCCATGATCTTGAACTGATCTTGATGCGAATCATCAGCTTGAACGCCAATGGCATTCGGGCTGCGGTGAACAAGGGTCTCGCCACATGGTGGGAGGCCTTAGGTTCAGACATCCTTTGCATTCAGGAAAGTCGACTGCAAGACAAGGATTGGCTGCAAGCTGCCTTTCCTGCGCATTGGGTTGAATGCTTTCCTGCTGAGAAAAAAGGCTATGCGGGCACGGCTGTTGTCGCGAAAATCCCCCCAAATCAAGTAAAAATGGGCATGGGCCACCCATCCAGTGATGCAGAAGGCCGGGTGATGACCCTGACCTACCCGGGCTTTGTCTTGGTCAACGCTTATTTTCCTTCTGGCGCGTCTAGCCCCTCCAGGCAATTGGCCAAGTTAGATTTCTTGTCTGCCATGACCCGGCACCTTCAGGACTTGCTCAAGCAGCATGCAAGGGTGTTGCTTGTGGGCGATATCAATATCTGTCACAAGGACATCGACATCCATCACCCTCAGCGCATGCGTGGCAAACCAGGCTGCACCAATGTTGAACGGGAATTTTTGAGCGCCTTGCATGAGGCTGGTTGGCGCGATGCCTTTCGCTTGTTTGATTCAGGGGAAGAACAGTACACCTGGTGGTCAGCCATGGCTCGATCAAAGCCAAAAAACCTTGGCTGGCGCATTGATCAATTCTGGCTAAGTCCAGCCATGGTGAGAGAAACCAAGCATTGCAAGCATTGGACAGATCAAAATTTCTCTGACCATTGCCCCATTGAATTGACCTGGGAAAACTCCATGAAATTCCTGTGAGTCAATTGCTTCCAAGTCCTAACTTTGAGGCATGCGATTGTTCACAACCCTCTCCCTGATAGCCCTGCTTGTTTCAAGCTGTGTCACCCCAAAAGTCCACAATGAGCTGCAGTCCAGCTATGACACCTTGGTCCATGCAAATGAAAGCATGAAGGAAGCAAGTGACAAGGCAACAACGGCACACAGGGAAGCATTGTCTGACCTGAAAAAGGCAGCATCCAATTTGGATCAAGCCATTGAAGATTCTACGGCGATGGGCCAGCGATACCGCAAGTTGCAACGCGCCCACAGCGATCTCAATGCGAATTTTGAATACGCTTTAGCTAACAACAGCCAATTGGTACAGGCAAATTTGCGCGAAAACAAAAGCATGCTGGAACACATGGAAGGCATGGCAACCGTACTTTCTTCAAAGGAAGACTCCCTGCGCCGGGAGCAGTTGCGCCTTGCAGACTTGGAGCTTGCCTTGCAATCCAGGGAGCACCGGGTGAATGAACTGGAAGCCCTGGTGGCAAGAAAGGATTCCTTGGCAGCCTATTTCAAAAACCGCATCTCTCAGGCTTTGCTTGGGTTTGAAGGGCGAGGTCTCACGGTGACGCTGAAGGATGGCCAAGTGCACGTTTCCATGGATAACCGATTGCTCTTTGCCTCCGGTCAATGGACCGTGCAATCAGAAGGCGCCAAGGCCCTAGCGGAACTGGCTTCTGTGCTCAAAGAGAACAGCGACTTGAATGTGTCGGTTGAAGGCCACACGGATGGCGATGCCTTTTATGGCAGAGGCCAAGTGATTGACAACTGGGATCTGTCAGTGATGCGCGCCACATCAGTGGTGAAAATCCTGACATCCAAGGGCATGTCACCTGCCATGGTTCAAGCTGCTGGTCGCGGTGAGCACCATCCCATTGCAGCCAATGACAGTGCAGAAAACAAGGCGAAAAATCGCAGAACAGACATCATCATCACACCCAATTACGGTGAGATTGCGGCCATACTTGGTCAATAACAAACGATTTATAGAGCCTTCAGCAGGCTGCTGTTGCTAGCCAAACACCCCAGAGACCAATTGGTCCATGCGGGTGATTTTGATGGGCTTGACGCCTTTGATGTTCAAGTTGTCAGATTCAGATTGGCTGGCACAAAACACCGTATCAAAACCCAATTGAACTGCCTCTGACAGGCGCTGCTGCATGCGTGGGACGGGGCGAAGCTCACCGCCAAGACCGACCTCTGCCGTGAAGGCCATGCCTTCTGGGATGGCGATGTCTGCATTGCTTGACAAGATGGCGGCACAGACTGCCAGGTCCAGGGCGGGATCTTCTACTTTCAACCCCCCTGTGACATTGAGAAAGACATCCTTGGATCCTAACTGAAAGCCACAGCGCTTTTCAAGCACAGCGAGCAACATGTTCAAACGCCGGGTATCAAAGCCTGTACAGCTTCGTTGAGGCGTGCCGTACACGGCAGAAGAGACCAGGGCTTGCACTTCCACAAGCATGGGCCGGTTGCCCTCTGCAATGATGCCAACGGCAGATCCGCTCAGGCCATCTCCACGCTGACCCAGCATCAATCGGGATGGATTGCTGACGGTCTGCATGCCTTTTGCTGTCATTTCATAAACGCCCAATTCTTGGGTAGAACCAAAGCGATTCTTCATTGCGCGAAGGGTGCGGAAAAGGTGGTGTCGGTCGCCTTCAAATTGCAGCACCACATCCACCATGTGTTCCAGGACCTTGGGGCCAGCCAGAGAGCCTTCCTTGGTGATATGCCCAATCAGTAAAATGGGAATCTGCTTGGATTTTGCATAGCGCAAGTACTCTGATGCGGACTCCCGAATCTGACTCACACTGCCGGGGCTGGAATCCAACTGAGGATTGTGCGCCGTTTGAATGGAATCAATGATGATCAAGGTTGGCTTCAAGGCTTCAGCCACAGATAAAATCTTTGCGGTGGACATCTCCGTGAGCACATGGCAACCATCGCCTTCAAGGCCAATCCGTTCAGCTCGCATGCGAATTTGCTGAGCTGATTCTTCGCCACTGGCATACAAAACCTTGTCGCCATGATGGATGGCCACTTGCAAAAGCAAGGTTGACTTGCCAATGCCAGGCTCACCGCCAAGCAAGGTCAGGCTTCCCGCCACAAAGCCACCACCAAGGACGCGATCCAATTCACTGTCACCGCTTCCAAGCCGCTGCTCTGCAATGCGATCAACATGGGCCAATTTGATCACGGGACTTTCCGTGGCTGACCAGACACTAGCCGTAGACGATGGGTCTGGCTTGGTCAGGATTTCTTCAACCAGGCTATTCCATTCACCACAGCCTTTGCACTGGCCCATCCATTGACTGTGCTCACTGCCACATTGCTGACAAAACCATGCTTTTTTTACCTTAGCCATAGGACGTCAAGGTCGGGACTTTTTGGCCCTTGACCAAGTTGAGAAATGCTTAATTCGTCTTGGGGATTTGCTGCAACCCCACCATGCCAATAGCCCCAGCAAGGATGAGCATCAGGGATTGGGAGGCGTGCACTACCGTGGCAAAGGCCAGGCCAGATGCGTAGTCATGGCCAAGGACGACAAAGGCCATGGACACTAACCAGTGGTAGGATCCCACCCCGCCAGGTGTGGGGATAACAATGCCTAAGCTCGCGGCCACCATCACAAACAAGCCTTGATCCAAGGACAGGTCTGCAGAGAAAGGGAAGGCGAAAAAACAGACATAGATCATCACAAAGTAGCAGGACCAGATAAAGAGGGTATGACCCCAAAAGGCCCAGGGGTTGTCTAGCTTCAACACGGATTTGAACCCGTCCCAGAGGCCCATAGCAAATGCCATGAATTTTTGACCAATTGCTGAGGCTAGCAAGGGCTTTCTGAAGGTGATGGCTGCTGCGGCCACCGAGACAATAATGGCAAGGGCAACGGTGGACCACAGGCTGCTTTCTTCAGCTGCAGCCCCAGTGTTTGCTGTGACCTCAAACAGGCTATCAATGTATTCACTGGCCACAGTCAAGGTGAGCAAGAACAATCCGCCCAGCATCAATAAGTCAATGGTTCGCTCCATGATGATCGTGCCAAAAAGCGTGTTGAAAGGCACTTTTTTCTTGCGACTCAAGGCCGTTGCTCTTGCCACTTCGCCGGCACGAGGAATGGCCATGTTAACCATGTAACCGATACTTGTTGCGTGGGTTGCTGGCCAGATGCCAACGTCATGTCCCATGCTGCGAAGCACTACGTTCCACCGCATGCCACGAGAGATGACTGCCAGGTAGCCTAGAACGATGGATAAGCCAATCCATCCCCACTGCGTTTGTTGGAGCTGAACCATGACATCTGCAAAGTCAACTTGTTGAAAAGCAGACCACAAAAGACCCAATGCCAGCGCAACGAAGAGGCTGAATTTCAGGGGAGCAGGGATGCGAAAGGGAGCCACGGTCAGTCGATGGTGTTGGTTGACTCATTCGGGAAAACGATCAATGGTTGATAGGTCTTCGCTTGGTCTACGGTCATCGATGCATAGGCAATGATGATGATCAGATCGCCTTTTTGCACCTTCCTGGCCGCAGGGCCATTGAGGGTGACTTCACCTGCGCCACGCTGTCCGGGAATGAGGTAAGTGTCCAGGCGTTCCCCGTTGTCAATGTTGACGATGGAGACCTTCTGGCCTTCGAGAAGTTGAGCAGCATCCATCAAGTCCCTGTCCAATGTGATGGAACCAATGTAGTTGAGCTCTGCACCGGTCACGCGGACACGGTGGATTTTGCTGTAAAGCACGTCGATAGTCATGGGCCGCAAAGGTACTTGGAATTTTGGATTGCTCCGGCAAGGAAACAAACTCAAGGTTTCAGCCCGTATACACCGTTAGGTTGTCAATCAACCGAACCTCGCCAGCAAAAGCAGAGACCATGACCTGAACTTTTTTGCCTTGATTTCTCAGAGAAACCATGGGATCGGGGCAGGTTAAATCATCGGCACAGACCACGTCAATGGCTTCAACGATCAAAGTGCCGCCAGCCTGAATGGCGCCAGTCATTTGGCTTTGAATCTCCACGGGGCTAAGCGATCCCTGGCTGTCAGCAATGGCCTGCAAGGCGATGAAAATCACAGATGCATCAGCGCATTGATCGCGGGTGAGTCGGCGATTTCGGGAGCTCATGGCCAATCCGCTAGGCTCCCTGACAATGGGGCAGGGAATGACCTCAGGGTTGCTGTCCCTGATGGTTGCCAGTTGCTGAACCACCTTCACTTGTTGAAAATCTTTGAGGCCAAAAAAGGCCTTGTTGGGCATCAATAGATCAAAGAGGCGATTCACCACGGTGGCCACACCTTGAAAATGCCCCGGGCGATGCGCGCCTTCCAGCAGGCCATCCAATCCGGCCAAATCAAAGTGGTCAGGCGTCACGCCATGAGGGTACAATAGGTCGGTTTCAGGCAGGAAAACCGCATGACAGCCAACGGAGTGAAGCATGGCTATATCGCCATCCACGTCTGATGGGTAGGCAGAAAAATCTGCGCTTAGGTTGAACTGCGTTGGGTTGACATAGATGCTAGCAACCACCACATCGCAGTGCTGCATGGCAGACTGAACCAGCGCCAGATGCCCTTCGTGCAAAGCACCCATGGTAGGGACAAAGCCAATGGTAGACCCTTTTCTCAGTGCCTGTTTCCAAGCAATGATGTCAGCCATAGAGGTCAGTTGAATGGGCGCTTGGCTTGGCGTAGGTGTCATGATGGGCCAAATCTATGGCGGCAAAGAATAGCAAGGGCTAAAACCCGAAAAATTCGTAACTTTGCAAGAAGTCCAAAAAGGCCCTTTGACGAGCCGCCTGAACCCACGACACCATGACCAAGCGACGCATCCTTTATATTTCTCACGAAATCAAGCCCTATTTTTTGGAGTCTGTCATTGCACAGGCTGCTTTGGACTTCCCTAAAAAGATGAATGCAAAAGGCCATGAGATTCGCGTCTTCATGCCCCGATTTGGCAGCATCAATGAGCGCCGTCATCAGTTGCATGAGGTGATTCGATTGAGCGGCATCAATGTGGTCATCGACGACATGGACATGCCTTTGATCATCAAGGTGGCTTCTGTTCCTGGTGCAAAAATTCAAGTCTACTTCATTGACAACGAGGATTACTTCAAGCGCAAAGGCACATGGGTAGACAAAGAAGGCAAAGCTTACCCGGACAACGGGGAGCGCAGCTTGTTCTTTGCGAAAAGCGTTTTTGAGACCATTAAAAAATTGGGCTGGAAGCCAGATGTCATGCACATGATGGGCTGGATGGGCGCTGCCATTCCTGCCTACAAGGAACAGTTCAACAATAACGACCCCCACTTCAAGGATGTCAAGACTGTCTACTCAGTCTTCAATGACAGCTTTGAGGGAAAAATGGATGATGGCATGACCCGAGGCATGACCTTTGACAAGCTGGATGTTGTGAGCGATTTTGCTGAAGGCACTGCTGATGCATGGTACGCAGCGGGGTGCAAGCACAGCCAACACGTGCTTCGCATGGAAGATTTAAGCGACAGCCGCGTCAAGGCGCTGGAAGCTGCAGGCGTGACCATGGAAGATGGCACGGGCTTTGTTGAGTCTCCTGCCGATTTGCTTGATTATTATGAGACCCTTTTTGACTAACACTATGCGTTATTTCATTGGCATTGCTCTACTTGGAGCAATCGCATTTTCTTGCGAGAGAAACACAGGAACCATTGGCCTGAATCACGTTAACCACAACGGATTTGAGCTGGGAGACCATCAATCACTTCCAGTGGTTGCTACGTCGGAGACTTTTGACTCCCTTCACACATCACAGCCAAATTTCCTCATGCTTGGGGAATACGATGACCCTATTTTCGGTCACGCAAAGGCCAGTTTTGTCAGCCAGATTATTCTTACAGGGTTGAGTCCTGACTTTGGCGTCAACGCTATTGTGGATTCAGCCTTTTTGATTTTACCCAAGGCAGCTGTCTATGGTGACAGCTCCGCCCCCTTAGGCTTCACGGTCAAACGACTCGGCGAGGTGCTATCTGTGGATAGTTCCTACTTGAGTTCAAGCAGTTTCACTGGTGTTGAATTGCTTTGTGACACAGTCATTGAGCACCCACGCAATGGCACCGCTTTGGTGGTCCGCATGGATACGGGCTTTTTCCAATCGTGGGTTGTTGATGCTTCAAAAAACACCCCGGAGCACTTTGCTTCCAACACGGATTTTGTCAGTTACCTGCCAGGACTCATCCTTGAGCCCAAGCCAGGCAACCAAGCCATGTACAGCTTCAACAAAACGGTTCAAGACATCCGCGTTCGCTTGTATTACAGCAATGACAGCCTGCGCAATGACACCGTAGGCAAAGGCGTGCTTCCCTTTGACATGCTGTTGTGGGAGATCGCCCGTTCGGCGAACGTATTTGAGTTGGATCACAGCAATGCCAGCTTTAATCACGGCAGCCAGGACAGCGTTAACGGAGAACACACCGTGTATTTGCAAGCCATGGGCGGCAGCGCCATTCGCTTGAACATGGTGGGTCTGGATTCACTTCGTGGCACAGGTTTGCTGGTGAACTATGCCTCCTTAAGGATCCCTATCAGAGAGGGTTCTGCTCTGATTTACTCCGCCCCGAAAAGCATCCTTGGCTTAGTGCCTAGAGGCAATGCAAGGCCTTTGTTGCGCGACTACTACAACGCCAACCCCGGTGGTGCATTGATGGTCCGGTCGGTGCTGAGGGATCGTTACTACACTTTGGAAATCACCCGCCATGTACAGCGTTTGTTGAGCAACACCGATAGCGCATCTCCTGAGATTTTGATTGTTCCGGATGCCATGGCAGGCAGCGCCTACCGTGCCGTGATCAACGGCAACCTGGACCCAGTGGCTCCCATTACTTTAGAGCTCTACACCTCCAAACCCTTTTAAATACTGATCCATGTGTGGCATTGTTGGATACCTAGGAAATAAGCAGGCAGGAAACATCCTGATCACCGGATTGCAGCGTTTGGAATACCGTGGCTATGACTCCGCAGGGATTGCCCTGAACGACGGCAAGCTTATCACACACAAGGCTAAGGGCAAGGTGCAAGACTTGATCGACATGATGGGTAAGGTGCCTGAGTCTACCATAGGCATTGGTCATACCCGATGGGCTACCCATGGCGAACCCAATGACATCAATGCTCACCCGCACTTGTCGCAATCGGGCCGCCTGGTGATGGTGCACAATGGCATCATTGAAAACTACGAGGCGCTCAAATCCTTCCTTGCAGGCCATGGGTACCAGAGCGTGAGTGACACCGACACGGAGGTCTTGCTCAACCTGATTGAGTTCTTTCAAGAACGAGAGAAGGTGAAGCTGGAAAAGGCGGTGAGGTTGGCCCTCAATGAAGTGGATGGCGCCTACGCCATTGCTTTGATGGATCGGGATGACCCAGAAAAAATTGTGATGGCCCGCCTTGGTTCGCCTTTGGTGATTGGCATAGGCGACAATGAGTTTTTTATTGGTTCAGACGCCACGCCATTTTTGGATCACACCAAGCGCGTGGTCTATTTGGAAGATGGAGAGATGGCCATGGTCAGACGCGACGGTGGATTGACCATTCGAAAAATTGATTCAGACGAAACGGTGAGTGCTGAAATCAATCAACTCCAACAGGAGATATCTAGCATTGAAAAAGGGGGTTATGATCACTTCATGCTCAAGGAGATTTTTGAGCAACCTCGATCCATTCATGACACCATGCGTGGCCGGATTGACCCTCAAACGGGCACGGTAAAAATGGCAGGCTTGAAAGCCATTCATGACTCATTGATGGATGCAAATCGCTTGATATTGGTTGGTTGTGGTACATCCTGGCATGCTGCCATGGTTGGAGAGTACCTGATTGAAGACCTTGCCAGAATCCCCGTTGAAGTGGAGTACGCATCTGAATTCCGCTACAGAAACCCTGTATTAGGGCCAAAGGATGTGGTGATTGCTGTATCCCAATCGGGAGAGACAGCAGACACCTTGGCCGCGATCAAGATGGCTAAAAAAGCTGGCGCTACGGTGTTTGGTATTTGCAACGTGGTGGGCTCATCCATCGCTAGGGAGACCAATGCAGGTGCGTTCACCCATGCAGGACCTGAGATTGGCGTGGCATCCACCAAGGCTTTCACGGCACAGGTGACAGTGCTGACGCTGATGGCTATTTATTTGGGTCAACACAGGCAGACCCTGAGCAAGACAAAGGCGATCCAGTTGGTCAAGGCCTTAACGAAGATTCCGTCCCTGATTGACAAGATGCTTGTGCAAGATGACACCATCTTGAAGGCAGCTGTTAGCCTGAATAAGGCAGACAATGCGCTTTTCCTTGGTCGGGGATTGCAATTCCCTGTTGCTTTAGAGGGCGCTTTGAAGCTCAAGGAGATCTCCTACATCCATGCTGAGGGCTACCCGTCAGCTGAGATGAAGCATGGCCCCATTGCACTCATCACTGATGAGTTGCCCGTCATCATTTTAGCCCCGAAGACAGAGCTCTACGGCAAGTCCTTATCAAACATTCAAGAGGTCAAGGCCAGAAAGGGCTATGTCATTGCCATTGTGTCTGAAGGCGATGTGGATGTGACGAAGCATTCAGATGTGGTCATCGAGGTACCTGAAACAGAAAGGATTTTGCTACCCTTGTTGACGACCATTCCTTTGCAACTGCTCAGCTACCACGTGGCTGTGATGCGCGGGTGTAACGTAGATCAGCCAAGGAATTTGGCTAAGTCAGTCACAGTAGAGTAGGGTTTTTCAACCTCAATAATATCTACCTTAATTCTTTTTAGACAAAAAAAGAGGTAGACTTTTACATCTACCTCTCTCAGTTTGATTGTCTAAATCTCACCCCTTAATATTTCTCAAACCCTCATAAACCACAATGCTCACAGCATTTGCTAAGTTTAAGCTTCTAACATGATTGCTAAAGATTGGGATTTTGTAAAGTTTATCTGAGTTTTTAGCGATTATATTTTTAGATAAACCAACGGACTCTTTACCAAAAACAAGAAACATATCATCTCTATAGTCAATAGAACAATAGCTCTTCTCTGCAGCGCTTGATAGGTAGGCTATGTGTTTATCATTATTTTTTAATAAAAAGTCTTCTACATTTTCATAAATATTCACAGATAGGTGTTTCCAATAATCTAGTCCAGCTCTTTTTACTCTAGCATCATTTATTTCAAACCCAAATGGCTTTACCAAATGTAAAACTGATCCTGATGCTAATGTGAGACGACCAATATTTCCAGTATTCATTGGTATTTCTGGCTCTATAAGTACAATGTTAAACCCCATTCATTTAATAATCTATTTATAAAAGTGAAGGCTCTAACTAATCTTCATTATTTGCATCATACCTGTCTCGCATGTCTTCAAAGAAATCTCGATAGGGCGCTAATTTTTTATCCTCTGCCTTAGATGGGTTCATTAGCAAAATAGTATTGATAGCAGTTTTTGCTGCTGGATAATCATTTATCAATATGTTGTACTCTATTTGATTTAGGTACAATCCAAATGCTACTTTCCTGCTAATTCTTGCTTTTTTATTTTCCAGATTGACTTCTTCTAAAGCGCTATTCCAAAGGGCAATTGCTTTTTTTATTTCAGCATTTTCGCCATTTGCATCATAATCTACCAATCCTTGCTCAACAGCTATGTATGCTTTAGTTAGGTCAGTGTAGTCATGCTTTTTACCCTTCCCTGTGTAGACTACAGTCTTGCGTTTCTTTGCCATGAAAGCGTATGTCTCGTTTATCTGACGATTGGTATATGACATGTTTTCTTTGAACGCTTTATTATCTACTGTTTGCATTACGGTATTTATAGGAATAGCTTTCCTTAAAGCACCATCAGATCTGAACTTTCTGGTTTGGTACAGTTTCTCAGTTTCAAACGCTTCATAGGTTTCATTCAGTATCTCCTCACCGTCTGCTTCCAGCCGTACAGCCATAGGGTAGGTGTAGGCCACCTCATACCAAAATTCATAGGTAGTGGTTCCATCTTTATTTTTTGTGCCACTGTTTTTGATAACAGGATTAGTAGCTCTCAGGCCGCCCAATGTGACTTCATACAGCACACTATTTTCATCTCCTTTTTCGTACCCTTCAAGTTTCAGGTAGGTGTTTGCCAAAGCCACAGTATTGTATGTTGGCTTAAAAGTTGGTTTCTCCACGACACCTGCTTCAGGGGGGGCTTTACCTAGCAATGCTGTCTCTAACATTTTCTTCCCAAGAGATTTCACCCCATACTCCTTTCGTTCTTTAGCATAGGCTTCTTTTGCGTCTTTCTTGTCTTCCTCATATTTACGTGCTTTCTCAGCTTCTTCTTCAGCATACCCGACGATGATTGTTGAAGAATAGCTTTTTACTGATTCAGGAAGCGGCTCCATTGGGAGCTGTGTATACGTGTAATTCACTTTCTCTTTCTTAGCGTTCTGAGCGAAAAGCGATGTACTTACCATGATAAGGCAGAGCAGGAAAAGTCGTTTCATGTTTTTTTTGTGAACGTTGCAAACGCAACGGGTTTATTTATAGCGTAGTTCTTGGTAAAGCCCACCTACACTGTTAAGTGCCATCGGTGATGAAGCTAAGATAATACACGCCATCCAATCTCTGAGAATGGATTCATTCAGTGACGGGTCATGCAAATAGCCGAAGGGTAGGATTTTTAAGCATAAAAAAAAGCCCATCAAAATTGACAGGCTTTTCGTGAAAACTTTATAAAAAGTTAAACCAGATTAATCAAGTCTAACATTTACTGCGTTCAAACCCTTAGGGCTTTCCTCGACGTCAAAGCTTACTTTATCACCTTCGGTGATATCGTCGCTTAACCCGTTCTTGTGGACAAATAGATCTTTGCCACCATCTTCAGGTGTGATGAAGCCAAAGCCTTTAGCGTTGTTGAAAAATTTTACTGTTCCGTTACTCATAATATATAGTGTATAATAATGTGCAAAGGTAGTGGTTATTCCCCGCCAACTCAAATTTTTGATAAAAAAAATAAAAAAAGCACAATCATTAGGTAAATGGAGTGCATTTTAGCTTGGCTAAAGCTGTGAATTCGCTCTTGAATGCCACAGTCAATCAAACCCGAAGGGGTCATTCTAAAAATTCTTGAACTTAGATTGAATGGTTTGAAATAATAGCTTTAGATTTGTTTAACATATATAATGATTTAATTAAACAAAATAGGAGTGAGCATCAAAACATCTTTTTCTATTAAGGATTTAGAAAACTTGTCCGGTATTAAGGCGCACACGATTAGAATATGGGAAAAAAGGTACAATCTGCTTGAGCCTATACGTACGGATACCAATATCAGAAATTATGATCTTGATAATTTAGTCAAGATCTTAAATATCTCACTCCTCAATCAAAGTGGAGTAAAAATTTCAAAAATTGCAGTTTTAAGTAAAGATCAATTACACCAGACCGTTCGAGAGCTTGTTTTAAAGAAAAACAGCAGTGATTATGCCATCAGTGCATTCAAAGTGTCCATGCTCACATTTGATCAAGAGCACTTTGACAACACGTTTAACCAGCTACTATCCCATCACTCTTTTCGAGAAGTCTTCCTTAATGTGATTTTGCGTCTGCTAGAGGACATTGGGCATTTATGGACCATAAAGACCATCGTGCCTGCGCATGAGAATTTTATTACAACCCTTATAAAACAGAAGTTACTCATTAATATAGAGCGTGTTAAAAGCCAAAATTTGAATCATGCCAAAACCATGGTCTTGTTTTTGCCAATGCATGAAATCCATGACTTAGGGCTACTCTATATCCATTTTGAATTATTGCTGAAGGGTTATAAGTCCATTTACTTAGGACCAAGTGTTCCATTAGAGAACCTTAAAGAGCTTCAGAAGCTGTTTACTGAGATTGAATACATCAGTTATTTCACGGTTTCGCCATCGACAGATGATATTGAGGCTTATGTTTCTGCTTTGTACAAGCAGGTTTTGGTTAATAAAGATGAACATGTCCATCTTTTAGGAAGAAAAACAAGATTTATAGACAGCCATAGTCTTCCAAAAAACGTGCATCTTCACGAGAGTATAAATAGCGTGCTTGAAAAGATCGAGAGCTTTTCTGATTTTATTGCCGAATAAAGTTTTGTTCAATTTGTTTATACTTTGACTATATTTGTTAAACAAAATGAAAACAAACAAGGTATCAATCATAGGTTCAGGCTTCGCATCACTTAGTGCAGCATGCTATTTAGCGCAAGCTGGGTGTGTTGTAGAAGTGTTTGAGAAAAATGCCCAACTGGGCGGGAGAGCTCGTCAATTTAAAAAGGAAGGGTTCAAATTTGATATGGGTCCTACCTGGTATTGGATGCCTGATGTTTTTGAACGCTTCTTCAGTGATTTCGATAAGCACTCCTCGTATTATTATACCCTTGAAAAACTCGGACCTGCATACAGAGTCTATTTTGGGAAAGAGAATACTATCGATGTATCTGAAAACTTCTCAGAAATAGTAGCAACGTTTGAATCGATAGAAAAAGGCGCTGGCAAATCATTAGAAAAGTTCATCGCGAAAGCGAAAAAAAATTATGACATAGCAATTAAAGACTTGGTTTACAAACCTGGATTAAGTCCGCTAGAGCTGGTGTCTATGAAAACAGCAAGAGAGTTAAAACAGTTTGTTCTTACGATTTCTGACTCTGTAAGAAAAAACTTTAAAGATGAGAGGTTGCGCCAAGTTCTTGAATTTCCTGTTTTGTTTCTTGGAGCAAAGCCCACAAACACGCCGCTTTTTTACAGTTTCATGAATTATGCTGACTTTGGACTTGGTACCTGGTATCCAAAAGGTGGCATGAAAACGGTCGTTGATAGTTTTGTGGAACTAGCGAAAGAATTGGGTGTGGTTTTTCATGTTGATTCCCCGGTTTCTAAAATAAATATTACAAATAATGAAGCCACTTCAATAGAAGTAAATGGTCACACAATTGATGTAGATACGCTACTTTCTGGTGCGGATTATGCTCATTCAGAAACGTTATTAAGTCCTGCCTATCGAACGTACACGGAAGACTACTGGAGTCGAAAAACAATGGCCCCATCATCCCTGCTCTTTTACGTAGGGTTTTCTAAAAAATTAAAAAACGTGCTGCATCACACATTGTTTTTTGATGGATCTTTTGAGGAACATGCTGTTGAGATTTACGATACGCCTAAGTGGCCGAGTAAGCCTTTATTTTATGCAAGCTTTCCAAGTATTACAGATGAATCTGTTGCGCCACAAGGCAAAGAAGCTGCCACATTCCTGATACCGCTTGCTCCAGACCTAGAGGACACAGCTGCAATGCGCGATAAATACTTTACTATCATTCTTGAGCGCCTTGAAAGACTCACTGATCAATCCTTGAAAGATGACATCCTATTCAAGGAATCGTATTGTGTTCAAGATTTCAAGGATGATTACAATTCATTCAAAGGGAATGCTTACGGCTTAGCCAACACACTGCTTCAAACCGCATTCCTTCGCCCAAAATTGAAGAGTAAAAAAGTAAATAATCTATTTTTTACCGGTCAGCTTACTGTGCCTGGCCCTGGTGTTCCACCAGCAATTATTTCAGGAAAAATTGTCTCTGACCTTATTATTGAACAAAATAAGCAATCACATGAAACAACTATTTGACGACACCTCCATTGAATGTAGCCAGAATGTTACAGCCATGTATAGCACGTCATTTTCGCTGGCTGTTAAAATGCTGTCAGCTAAAATTCAGCCAGATATCCATGCTATTTATGGCTTTGTTCGCTTTGCCGATGAAATTGTAGACACTTTTCATGACTATGACAAAGAAGCGTTGTTTGATGAGTTTGAAGAAGACTTAAAGAAAGCTTTAGCAAGAAAGATAAGCATGAATCCGATTTTAAATTCGTTTCAATACGTTGTCCACAAGTACAACATTGAATACCGTTTAATCGATGCTTTCATGCATAGCATGCGTGCTGATTTGCATGTGAAAGACTATGACACGACTGATGCTTACGAAGAATACATTCATGGCTCTGCTGATGTTGTAGGACTCATGTGCTTAAAAGTTTTTGTGGATGGGGATGAGGAAAAATACAATCACTTGAAGTTTTCTGCAGAGAAGTTAGGCAGCGCGTTTCAAAAAGTAAATTTTTTACGCGACATTAAAGACGATACTGAATTATTGCAACGCACGTATTTCCCACATCTGGAAGGGCAAACGATAAACAACAACAATAAGCGCATAATAATTGAAGAGATTGAAGCAGATTTTGAAGCTGCATACCTTGGTATCAAAGCCCTTCCATTAGAAGCCAAATTTGGCGTGTACACTGCTTATGTCTATTATAAAAAACTGCTTTCTAAAATAAAAACCATTCCAGCTGAAGAATTGAAAAATCAACGCATGCGCGTTAGCAACCCAGTTAAATTCAGATTACTCGTACAGTCGTTTGTAAAGTACCAACTCAACTTAGTCTAGAAAATGAGACTTAACTTCACTCTTTAATTTAATAGAATTCATGTTGAGCATAATTTTAATAGTTCTTGTCACATTTGTTTTCATGGAAGGCGTTGCATGGTTCATGCATAAGTTCGTGATGCATGGTTTCTTCTGGAACTTGCATGAAGATCATCACAACAAGAAGCTAAGGCCGCACCCGCCTTTTGAGAGGAATGATAGCTTTTTCGTTTTTTTTGCTGTATTGTCAATGTCTTCTTTTGGCCTTTGGTCATTAAGTGGCTTCATCCTTTTTCTAGGTATTGGTATTGGTATTTTTATTTATGGCATGGCTTATTTTGTCGTACACGATTTGTTCATTCACCAACGTATAAAAATATGGACTCGTACAAAAAACCCTTATCTACGTGCCTTAAGGCATGGGCATAAAATGCACCACAAAAACCTAAATAAAGAAGATGCTGAATGTTTTGGAATGCTTTGGGTGCCCATGAAATACTTCAAACGAGAATTTAAATCGTAATGTCTCTTTACCTTTGGATTAATATTTTATCAATTTCGGTACCGTTAGCTGTCAGTTTTCATCCTAGAATAAAACTTTACAAATCTTGGCCTAGTTTATTTGCTGCGATATTCCTGGTGCTAATTCCTTATATAATTTGGGATATTTATTTCACCCAACAAGGCTATTGGGGGTTCAATGAAACCTACTTATTGGGCGTCTTCATTCTTGATTTACCAATAGAAGAGTGGCTTTTCTTTATATGCATTCCTTACGCTTGCATATTCACACACAAGTCTGTGTTAACGATAAACCCAAAACTTTCGGTTAGTCCAAAGTCAACTAAGGTGATATCTGCAATTATAGCTACCGTATTAATAAGCACAGTAGCTTTAAATACTGGTAAAGCTTACACCGCAATTAGCGGACTATTTGCCCTAGTTGCACTTGCTTTAGCCTTTAAAACAGATAAGAAGCTGCTTGGTCAATACTACTGTACGTTTTTATTTATGCTTATTCCTTTTTTCATTGTGAATGGCATTCTTACGGGCAGCTTCATAGCGGATGAAGTTGTTTGGTACAATGATGTTGAGAACTTAGGTATTAGGCTTTTCACGATTCCTATAGAGGATGTTGGCTATGCATTCTCGCTACTACTACTGAATCTTCTCCTTTACACCAAGTTGAATAGATCTATGTGATCCAAGCCATGTCAGGTAAAGGTTGTTGCAAATAGCCCCGATCAGTCAGCAATTATCAACACCGATTCCAATGGGTAAGGCTTGGATGAATGGATTACCATGTACCAATCGGTGGTTGGCATCACCAGGCTGCTATCCAAAGGCAATGAGAGCATTTGCCCCTTGCCATCGATGAAAAGCTCCAGTTGATCTGCATCAGTAGCTTTAACATAGACATGTAAGCTGTCATGGCTTGACCAGGGATGATTGGCAGGCAATTTTAGCAATTCAACATGAGGCTTGTGGATCTGTGTTGTCTGTTCAGGCCCTACTTGGAGAATCGTGTCATTTTGTGAATCAACACAGGCAAAAGCGTAAAGATTGCTGTGGCCAATCTGAACAGAATCTAAAGCCAAAAGACGGTTATCTGCCTTCAAGGTCTCCAAAAGCAAACCCCCTTCAATGTGTCCTGTGACATTGTCGTGAATAATCAGATCTCCCAAGGTTAAACTGAGGCTGGGCCTGAAAGCATTGACATGGTAAAGCTTCATGCTTTTGCTGTCATCGAATGGGTCTATGTTCAGATAATGCCCAATGGCTGCGTATTGGAATGCCACTTTCTGGCCATGAAAATGACCATGGTCTTTCAGCGATTCTGCCAGGGAGATGGCTGCGGACTCCTGGTCGGACAAGGCTTTGGGGTAGGGGTTGTTGATGATGAACACGCCAAAGGTGATGAGCCCTACCAGCCAATAGATGGCATGACGTTGCTGACTGATGCGTACCCATTCCAGGCCTGCGACAGCCAACAATATCAGTGCAGGCAAACTGGTTGTCAAGGTGCGAGGAAGGCCAGCGGACCCCATGCTGCCAAATGCCCAAAGGCTGGCATGCAAAAGCAGAATGCCAATGGCCATTGCGCCGATCAACCGCAGAGCTCCCATCCCTAGGCGGAGAGATTGGGCAAGACCCAAGATCGCCAAAGCCATCACACTGAAGGATGTGAATGCCTGCCAATGGGTCAAGTAATGCGTCCATAGGCCTTGCCCGTAAACCGCTCCCTGGCCACCATAGGGCTGATCACTGAGGATCCAAGTCAAGTCTTTGCCAAACAAGGTCACGCCAACCAAGGTGTAAATCAAAGGGATCCAAGCTGCATGCAACACTTTCAGGCCTTGCCGGCTAATGAGCGCCCAGAGCCCCATGCCTGGCAACACCACAATGGCTTCAGGTCGAACCATGACCAAGGCTCCTGCAATGAACATAGCCAGAGACCATCGTTGCCTCAGGGCGCTGTGAATGGCCAGGGCAAATCCGGCGATAAACAAGGGTTCTGTCAGCCCACCAAGCACCACATAACTGAGGCCATTGCTTGCCACCAAAAGCAGAGGGGCTAAGGCATAGGCGCCAAGGTTGAGTTGACGGGCAGATCGCAGGGTCCAATAGCTTGCCAGGGCAATCAGCAAGGCGTTGAGCAAGGCAATCCCTTGGGGTCCCGCCTGAGCAGGCAAGCAGGCAATCAAAGTGAAAAGGGGCTTGGCCCAATGGTGTACAAGGCCTTCCGGGTGACTGAACCCATGCTTAGCAAAGGCGTAGTGCATCAGCCCATCGGTGCTGTCTACCATGCCCTTCTGCCAGGCAATCAAGACCAGGTAAAAAAGGAATACCCCCAGGGGAATCAGCCACATCATCTGCTGTTGAACTTTGTCCCACCAAGATGTCCTGCGGCTAATCATGCAGCAAAGGTAGTCAGGATCAGAACTCCCAAATCATCCCGATGGTGGGAAGCAGGCGACCGGTGTCAGACTGCACCCGTTTTAGGGCGTAGCGACTGGGGTCATTTTCATGGGTCATGGGGTCACCATTGGCGTCGCGAACAACCGTGAGGTAGGGCATCAAGGGAACGTTGCTGGACATGACATTTTGCAGGTCAATGAACCAGGTGTAACTGTGGTGCTTTCGCGCATAGGTTTTGTCCCAACGGATATCCAACATGGAAAAGCCACCCAATCGGCTGCCGCTGACATTGGCGTAATCAAAGATGCCGCGTTGAAGCAAGTCCCAGTTATCCTTCAATGAGGAGGTGGCAGAATCAAAGGCCGTATAAGCTGTGCCAGATGAGTAGCGCCATTTTGCGCCAAACTGCCAACCCTTGCCCCAGACCTTGCCCCATGTTAAACTCATATGGTGCCTGCTGTCCCAGACGCTTGGCGCCCACTGCTCTCCAGCCTTCCGGGCATCGCTATGCCCCAGGTTGTAAGAGGCCATCCACCAATAGGATCCCTTGAGTTTTTGTTGCAGAAAAAGCTCCATGCCGTAGGCCCGGCCTTCCGCATCTGGTGAGGACATTTGGTCGCCTACTGCCACATAAGCACCGATGGCATTGGCAAAGGGGATGCGACTTTCTGTGAGAAAGGGCGCGTGATCATAGGCCTTGTAGTAGGTCTCGATAGAGACCCGGTAGGTCTGGCCATTTTGGAACTCTAAGCCAATAGCGCCTTGCCTGACTTGTATACTGGCAACGGATTCATCCTGGTTGTTGGCGTGATTGGCCGCCAACAGAATGGCGGGGGGCAACTGACGGTATTGACCCAAGTTGGCATTCAGGGACCAGTCTTGGCTCAAGTGGTAGCTCATGGCCATGCGGGGTGAAAGTTGCTTGAGGGGATTGGTCAGCGAAGCGTTCAGGTCCGACATCTCTGTGCGTATGCCGGCACTCACCATCAGTTTATTGTCCATGAAATGCTGACTCACCTGGGTGTACGCACTCAAGCTGTTGATGCTCAGGCTTGATTGAATGATGGCTGTGTCGACAGCTTGGCCATTGTGCCGCAATTGCCAAATGTCAAAATCCTGCTGACGGTTCACCCATCCCGCGCCATAGGACCATGTCAGGCTTCCCCACTCAACCTCATGTTTGATGTTCATTCGGCGGTTCCGCTCCTCACCCAAGTAATCCATCTGCTTATCTTGTTCAAGGTCACTGTTGCCAATGAATTTTTTAGCTTGGTTGCTCACAGCATCTTGGCTGATGACGAGTTCCCACTGGCCATTGTCTGTGAACTTCCGGTACCGGGCGCCAACCACTTCAGTGGTTTGCTCCCCCTCTGGAATGTAGCCCACATTGTAAAGCAAGGCGTCGCTGCCCCTGCCTTCGAGGTAGAGTTTGTAGCTGTCCCATCCGCCAAGCCCGATGATGGTTAGGTCACTGCTTGCATTGATCCGGTGATGGACCCTGAGCTGTGCATCTTGGTAAGTAGGCAGGACAGGGATATTGAATAGCTTGAAATAATGCTGAGAAAAGGAATTCCTAACGGAGGCTGTCACCAAGGTATTGTTGCCAACAGGCCCCTCAAAGGTGACGCCATAGTCTGTAGCTCCTAAGGTCCATTTGCTGCCCCACCGGTCCGACCTGGCATTGCGTCCCTCCAAGTTCAATACGCCAGAAAGGGCATCTCCCACATGGATGGGGAATGCACCAGCAATGAGTTCCATGCCTTGGATGTGATCGAGGTTGACCAAGCTGACCGCACCACCACTTGCTCCTTGGATGGAGAAATGGTTGACCGTAGGCAAGACAATGCCATCGAGTAAGTAGGCATTTTCTGAGGGGTTGCCACCGCGAAGGGAGATGTTGTAACCAAAGCTGGCCTTGGGGAGCACCCCGGGAAAGGACTGGATGACCTTGCTTAAATCCATGACGGATCCAGGCATGCGCTGCATCTCTGACCAGTTGATGTTTTTGATGCCAAGGGGCGTTTCTGTCGTGGCGTGAAAGGCTGTAGCTACAACGGCCACCTCATCCAGGTCAGTGCTTCGATGCACTTCGATGGAAAGGGTGCTTGGTTTGATGTTAGAAATGCGCACCTCATGGATGGTTTGCATCTGTCCCACTGGACTGACAGCCCGCACATTACACAGGCCAATAGGCACCTCGCGAAAGATAAAATAACCTTGAGAATCAGTCCGGAATTGCTCAGAAAAGTTGGCAGATTGCACTTCCACGGTCCAGCCAGCAAGCCCCTGCTTATTCAAGGCATTAAGGACATGACCATTCAGGATGCCATGGCTTTGTGCCAGGGTGTTGAACGCGAATAGGAAAGTGAGTGCAAAAAGCAAAAATGCCCGAAACCATGTTTTCATGGCGCGAAGTTACTGGGCGTATTTAGGAGATAATGCCCGAATACGATAAAAATAACCCTATTGGTTGAACTGCGTCATGGCCAACTGTGGGCCGGCTAGAACGAAGGTTTTGATTTGCTCAATGGCGCGTTCAATGCCTTGTTCAATGGCCTTGCTTTCATCGGGGTGCCATGCGCCGAGCACATGCTGGATTTGCTGCCCTTTAGCAAAATCTTGCCCTATGCCAAACCGCAGCCTTGCGTAGTCTTGACGACCCAGCACTTCTTGGATGTCCTTCAAGCCATTGTGGCCGCCATCACTGCCACGCAATTTCAGGCGGACATGCCCCAGAGGCAAAGCGATTTCATCCACCAAGACCAACAAGTTGCTCAGGGGAACTTTCTCCTCATTGAGCCAGTAGCGAACGGCTTTGCCAGAGAGGTTCATGAAGGTTTGTGGCTTGATAAATACCAGGGTTCTCCCCTTGATTTTGATTTCTGCCCGATCTGCATAACGATCTGGCTTGAACGAAAAAGTGGATGCCTGAGACCAGGCATCCACTAGTTGGAATCCGATGTTGTGTCGGGTGTTGACGTAGTCTACGCCAGGATTCCCTAAACCAACAATCAGGTATTTCTTCATTCAGCTGCAGCTGCGGCTTCAGCGTTTTCAGCGCCTTCTTCAGCACCTTCTTCGCCTTCAGTTTCTTCTTCCTCTTCATCAACGGCTACACGTGACGTTTTGACGGTGACGACGACGGCAGAATCTATGTTCAGGATTTCGTAAGGCTTGCCTTTCTTCACTTCAATGATGCGAAGGGACTGGCCAATTCTAAGCTCTTCAATGTTGTGCTCAACCAATGAAGGAATGTCATTGATCAATCCACGAACACGCACGGTGCGTAAAATGATTTTCATGCTGCCGCCATTGCGAACACCTTTTGCCATGCCAATCAAGGCGATTGGCACTTCCAAGGTTACAGGCTTGCCTTCAAGTACTTGAATGAAATCAAGGTGCTGTACTTGGTCAGTGACAACATGCCACTGTGAGTCCTGAAGGATGGCTTCGTAGACTGTGCCGTCGATGGTGATGGCTGCCTTGCGCGCTTCTTTGGTGTAAAGCAGGTCACGGAAGCTCAGCGTTGGTGCGCTGAAGTGGATGGGGGCGTCGCCGCCATACATCACACAAGGAACATGTCCTTCTGCGCGAGCAGCTTTAGCGTATTTCTTGCCGAGGTCGGTGCGAAGGGTACCTTCAATGTTGACAGATTGCATGTGGATTGGATTCTAAATTAAAAAAGGAAATGTCCACTGATGGACTGATTGCTGTTAACTGACTTCATCACGGAAGCGAAGAGATCGGCCACGCTGAGAACGCGGATTTTGTCATGCGGCTCCTTCAAGGGAATGGTGTCAGTGATGACAAGTTCCGTGATGGCAGAGTTGCTGAGGCGTTCGTAGGCAGGACCTGACAACACACCATGTGTGCAGTAGGCTCTCACCGACTTCGCGCCTTGATCCATTAGCATGTCAGCAGCCTTGGTCAGGGTGCCTGCTGTATCTACCATGTCGTCCAACAGGATGACGTTTTGATCTTTCACATTGCCAATGACGGTCATCTTGTCAATGACGTTGGCTTTTTTTCGTTGCTTGTAGCAGATTACCACATCGGCGCCCAGTTGGTTGCCATAGGCTGTGGCTCGCTTGGATCCACCCATGTCCGGTGAGGCAATGGTGAGGTTGTCCAAGTTCAAAGCCTTCATGTCTGGCAAGAAAATAGAACTGCTGAAAAGATGGTCTACAGGGATTTCAAAAAATCCTTGGATTTGGTCTGCGTGCAAGTCCATGGTCATCACGCGGGTGGCACCGGCAGCCTCAAGCATTTTTGCATAGAGCTTTGCCGTGATGGGAACCCGTGGCTTGTCCTTGCGATCCTGGCGTGCCATCCCAAAGTAGGGCAACACGGCGGTGATATGTCTGGCACTTGCGCGTTTAGCGGCATCAATCATCATCAACAACTCCATGAAATTGTCTGCAGGGGGCGTGGTGGATTGCACCAAAAAGACCCGGCTTCCGCGAACGGATTCATCAAAGGACGGCTGGAATTCCCCATCGGAAAACTGCTGAATGTTCACCTGCCCTATGGGGCTACCATAGGACTTAGCGATCAAGCTAGCGAGCTCAACCGTTTGTCGGCCAGTGAATATTTTTGAAACAGGAATCATATCAGCGATTAAAATCGGGGTGCAAAGGTAAGGAAATTCTCCCTATGTTTGCGCCACTTCTAAGGCCCAGATGGCGGAATTGGTAGACGCGCACGACTCAAACTCGTGTTCCTTTGGAGTGCGGGTTCGATTCCCGCTCTGGGCACAATGATTTCAAGGATGAAAAAGCAGGAAAAATACGACAGGGCATACCTGCGAATGGCAGCTGAATGGGCCCGTCTTTCCACCTGCGATCGACGCCAAGTTGGCGCGCTAATCGTCAAAAATCAAACCATCATTTCTGACGGATACAACGGCACGCCTTCAGGCTTTGATAATGCCTGTGAAGACGATGACGGTTCCACCAAGTGGTATGTCCTTCACGCGGAGGCCAATGCCATTTTGAAAGTTGCCAGGAGCACTCAGTCGGCAGATGGTTCAACCTTGTATTTGACCATGTCTCCTTGTCGACAATGCGCCAAGCTGATCCATCAGGCTGGCATCACGAGGGTTGTGTACCAAAGTGAATACAAGGATTTGTCCGGCGTGGACTTTCTCATGAAGGCAGAAGTTGGCACGGAGCACCTTCCGCCATTGGCTGATTAAGTCCATTGAGCAAGTCATTGCGACAGCTAAAGTTTTAACATAAAAAAAGCCGCCCATTGGGCGGCTTTTGTTGTTGAAAGCAGTGAATTACTCAGCTGCCTCTTCCGTTGCCTCTTCAGCAACTGCTTCCGTTGCCTCTTCAGCAACTTCTTCAGTTACCTCTTCAGCAACTTCTTCAGTTACCTCTTCGGCAACTTCTTCAGTTACATCAGTAGCCTCTGCATCAGCAGAAGCGTCGTTACAAGCTACGAAGGCGACCATGGCCAACGCGCTCAAGAAAAAGCTTACTTTTTTCATAATCGTGTGTTTTTAGTTGAAAAATTTGAAATCCACTACCAAAGATAGACGAAAAGTTCAAGCACACTAATGATTTATAAGCCTTTAGAGCTTTTTTAACAGGGACTCCATACCGCACTGTTGCTTGATGTGTAATCCCAAGTCTGCTGAAGGAATGCGCTGCTGTGACATGCTGTCTCTGTCACGCATGGTAACAGTCCCATCTTCAAGCGATTGGTGATCCACGGTAAAGCACAAGGGCGTGCCAATGGCATCATGCCTTCGGTAACGTTTGCCAATGGCATCCTTTTCATCGTAAGCCATCTGGTAATCGAAGGTCAAATCCTTCATCAGTTGGCGTGCCAATTCAGGCAGACCATCCTTTTTCAACAAGGGAAGAATGGCAGCTTGCGTAGGTGCCAAGGCGTAGGGGAGCTTCAAAAGGGTTCGGCTCCCGCCCTTTTCCAAGGGCTCTTCCACCAAGCTTTCAGACAGGACAGATAGAAAGAGCCGGTCCAGGCCAACGGATGTTTCCACCACATAAGGCACATAGTTTTCCTTGGTCTCAGGGTCAAAGACACGAAGCTTCTTGCCCGAGTGCTCCTCATGGCTCTTGAGATCAAAATCTGTGCGGCTGTGAATGCCCTCCAGCTCCTTGAATCCAAAAGGGAACTGGAACTCAATGTCCGCTGCTGCATTGGCGTAATGGGCCATTTTATCATGGTCATGGAAGCGGTAACGGTCCTCAGACAAGCCCATGGCAAGGTGCCATTGAAGCCTTGCTTGCTTCCAGTGATTGTACCACTCCATCTCTGTGCCAGGCTTGACAAAAAATTGCATCTCCATTTGTTCAAACTCTCGCATGCGAAAGATGAATTGACGGGCCACGATTTCATTGCGAAAGGCCTTGCCAATTTGAGCAATGCCAAAGGGGATCTTCATGCGACCCGTTTTCTGCACATTAAGGAAGTTCACAAAAATGCCTTGCGCTGTTTCAGGTCGTAAGTACAAGTCAACAGCGCCTTCTGCCACCGACCCCATTTTGGTGCCAAACATCAAATTGAATTGCCGCACGTCGGTCCAGTTATCGGACCCGCTGACGGGGCATTTGATACCGGCATCGATGATAACCTGCTTGACGCCTTCAAGGTCTTCTGCTTCCAGGCAGGCCACAAACTGGTCCATGACATCCTTTGCCTTGCTGAGGTAGCCCATCACCCGCGGGTTGGTTGAGCGGTACATCTCTGCATCAAAGCTTTCGCCAAACCGTTTGGCAGCCTTTGCCACTTCCTTGTCAGCTTTTTGCTTCAGCTTTTCCACGTGATCTTCCACCAAAACGTCTGCGCGGTAGCGCTTTTTGCTGTCTTTGTTATCAATCAATGGGTCATTGAATGCATCCACATGACCGGAGGCCTTCCAAACGGAGGGGTGCATGAAAATGGCAGAGTCCAAGCCTACAATGTTTTCCTGTAGTTGAACCATGGACCGCCACCAATAGGACTTGAGGTTGTTTTTCAGCATGACGCCGTTTTGACCATAGTCATACACGGCACTCAGGCCGTCATAGATCTCACTGCTTTGGAAGATGAAACCATACTCCTTCGCGTGGGAGATTACTGCTTTGAATGCGTCTTCAGGTTGAGCCATGTCAGATAAGTGCTGAAAGGTTGGTGGTGAAAAGTTTGACGGAAATGGCCATGATGACGATGCCAAAAACTTTCCGCAGAATGGCGATGCCATTTTTGCCCAACAGACTTTCAAAGCGCTCGGTGTTTTTCAGAACGATATAGACCAAAAGGGCATTGATCAAGATGGCAATGATGATGTTGATGACTTCAAATTCTGAACGCAATGAGATCAATGTGGTCATGGTTCCGGCGCCTGCAAGCAAGGGAAAGGCAATGGGGACAATGGATGCGGAGTCGGGCTCGGATTCTTTGTAGATGCGAACACCCAGGATCATCTCTAGGGCAAGGAAGAACATGACCAAAGCACCTGCCACGGCAAAGGATTCAATATCTACCCCAAACAGGTTGAGTAAATCTTCCCCGGCAAACAAGAAAATCACCATGATAAGTGTGGCTGCTACTGTGGCCTTTCCCGACTGGATATGCCCCACCTGCTCACGCATGGTGATGATGATGGGAATACTGCCTACGATGTCGATGACGGCAAAGAGGACCATGGTGGCTGACAAAATCTGAGTGAAATCCATGTGCGTTGTAATTGAGTGGTAAAGGTAGTCAGCTTGCAGACAGGATGTACCTTTAACCCATCATGATTTCTATAGGTAAGACCCTTTCTTCCAGAGCCGTATTTGAAGACGCTTTTTGCTGTGACCTCAGTCGCTGCAAGGGAGCCTGTTGCATTGAGGGAGATGCAGGTGCGCCACTCTCCAAGGATGAGGTGCAGTTGCTCAAGGATATCTACCCATCGGTCAAGCCGTATTTGCGTCCCGAAGGCATTGCTGCCATTGAGGAACAAGGCACATCGGTGATTGATAGCGATGGTGAGGATGTCACACCGTTGGTTGAAGGCAAGGAATGCGCCTTTGTAACCTTCAGCGACAAGGGGGTGGCACAATGCGGTATCGAGCAGGCGCATACCGCGGGGGATATTGATTTTATCAAGCCCTTGTCCTGCCATTTATACCCCATCAGGGTCAGCCAGTTCAGCCAGTATGACGCCTTGAATGTACACCAATGGGACCTCTGTGCGCCCGCATGTGAGCTGGGAAAATCGCTGAAATTGCCCGTCTTTCGATTTTTGAAAGATCCCCTGGTTCGCGCTTACGGTCAAGATTGGATAGACGAGGCAGAGTTGGTGCATGAAGCCCTTTCTAGGGAAAATGACGGAACCAAGTGAAGGTTTTTCTCTTCCCGGTAAGCCGGGGAGCTGTGTAAAATTGGTTGAAAAAAAAGCCCCTTGAAATTTGGAATTTGGCCAAGCCTTGGCACCATTGAGAATTTGGTTGTTTGGAAAAATCCACTTGTTGACAACTCCAGCAGAATGTTCAAATCTATCCCTTGCGTGAGGAGTCAAAACGAGCAAGTTTTGTAGAGCACCTAAGGGAGTAGCGTGAGACAGAACCGCATGACCTAAGCCTTAAGATGCTGATAAACAACATTCTAACAGCCGTTTCGACGGCTATTTATTGCCCTTATGTCAACAACATTACCCACCCAAGAACCCATACTGAAGGCCAATTCAGGCCGTTTTGTGCTCTTCCCAATCGAGCACAATGACATTTGGGAGATGTACAAAAAGACCGAAGCCAGCTTCTGGACGGCTGAAGAAATTGATTTGCACCAAGATGTGGTGGACTGGGAAACCAAGCTCAGTGATGACGAAAAATACTTCATCAAGCACATCCTTGCCTTCTTTGCTGCCTCTGATGGCATTGTGAATGAGAACCTTGCAGAGAACTTCATCAATGAAGTGCAGTACACGGAAGCAAAATTCTACTACGGCTTTCAAATCATGATGGAGAACATTCACTCAGAGACCTACTCTTTGTTGATTGACACCTATGTGAAAGACGCGGATGAGCGCGACAAGCTTTTCAACGCCATTGACAATTTTGAGGCCATCAAGCAAAAAGCAGATTGGGCTTTGAAATGGATTGAGTCCCCCTCTTTTGCTGAGCGATTGATTGCTTTTGCCGCGGTGGAAGGCATCTTTTTCTCTGGCGCCTTCTGCTCCATTTACTGGATGAAGAAGCGTGGCTTGATGCCGGGGTTGACCTTCTCCAATGAATTGATATCTCGCGACGAGGGCAGCCATTGTGAGTTTGCTGTTCACCTGCACAACGAGCACCTAATCAACAAGGTCCCCAAGGATCGCATCAAGCAAATCATCACAGAAGCCCTTGACATTGAGCGCATCTTCATCACCGAATCCTTGCCCGTCGATTTGATTGGCATGAACAATCGCTTGATGATACAATACATTGAGTTTGTTGCAGATCGCTTGCTGCGCGAGCTGGGTTGTGACAATGTCTACAACGTAGATAACCCCTTCGATTTCATGGACATGATTTCCCTGGAGGGCAAGACCAATTTCTTTGAAAAACGCGTTGCGGAATACCGCAAAGCAGGCGTAGGAGAAGCCGTGGGCGAATCCGCCAACGCCTTTGACTTTGACAGCGACTTTTAACCCTTACACATGACCTAAGATGATGTATGTGATTAAGCGTGATGGCCGCAGAGAAGCCATCAAATTCGATAAGATTACTGCCAGGATTCAGAAACTGTGCTATGGTTTTTCAGAACACATTGATTCCGTGTCAGTGGCTCAACGAGTCATTGAAGGGCTTTACGATGGGGTGTCTACAAGTGAATTGGATAACCTTGCAGCAGAGACAGCTGCAGCCATGACCATCCGTCATCCGGACTACGCCTTGTTGGCTGCTCGGATTGCGGTTTCTAATCTGCACAAAAACACCAACAAGTCTTTCTCTGAAACGATGACGGCCTTGCACGAATACGTCAACCCCAAAACGGGCAAGTACGCCCCCATGATTGCAGACGATGTCATTGAGTTGATCAAAACGAATGCGGCGTTGCTGGATTCAACCTTGATTTACGATCGCGATTTCAGCTACGATTTTTTTGGATTCAAAACCTTGGAGCGGTCCTACCTGCTCCGCATGGAAGGCAAGATTGCAGAACGTCCACAGCACATGTTGATGCGTGTCGCTGTTGGCATCCACAAGGATGACATTGACGCAGCCATCGCCACCTACCAAGGCATGTCAAAAGGGCTGTACACCCATGCCACACCCACCCTGTTCAATGCAGGAACACCTAAGCCACAGATGTCTAGCTGCTTCCTTTTGCAGATGCAAGACGATAGCATCGATGGCATTTATGACACACTCAAACAATGCGCAAAAATCAGCCAGAGCGCTGGTGGCATTGGCCTGAGCTTGCACAATGTGCGCGCCAAGGGATCTTACATTCGAGGCACCAACGGTACATCCAATGGCCTGGTTCCCATGTTGCGTGTGTTCAATGACACCGCCCGTTATGTGGACCAAGGTGGCGGCAAGCGCAAGGGATCCTTTGCCATGTACCTCGAGCCATGGCATGCAGACATTTTTGACTTCTTAGACTTGAAGAAAAACACCGGCAATGAGGAGGCGCGTGCACGTGACCTGTTCTATGCCATGTGGATTTCGGATCTCTTCATGAAGCGGGTCAAGGAGAATGCCGATTGGTCTTTGCTTTGCCCGAACCAATGCCCGGGCCTGTACGACACCTATGGGGACGACTTTGAAAAGCTGTACACCAGTTACGAAAAGGCTGGCAAGGCTAAAAAGGTCATCAAGGCACGTGAGTTGTGGACCAAAATTTTGGAATCTCAAATTGAGACGGGCACACCTTACATGCTTTACAAGGATGCCTGCAACAGCAAATCCAACCAGAAAAACCTGGGAACGATTCGCTCTTCCAACCTCTGCACAGAGATCATGGAGTACACGGCACCTGATGAGGTAGCGGTATGCAATTTGGCCTCCATTGCGTTGCCCAAGTACATTGTCGATGGCGTATTTGATCACCAATTCCTTTACGAAACGGCGTACAAGGTGACAAAGAACCTCAATGCTGTCATTGATCAGAACTACTACCCAGTGCCTGAAGCTAGGAATTCCAACATGCGCCACCGACCGATTGGCATTGGCGTGCAGGGATTGGCTGACACCTTCATCAAACTGCGAATGCCTTTCACATCCAATGAGGCCAGACAATTGAACAAGGACATCTTTGAAACCTTGTATTTCGCAGCGGTTAAGGCATCATGTGACATGGCAAAGGAAGAGGGAGCTTATGAAACCTTTGAAGGCTCACCCATGTCTAAAGGCGAGTTCCAATTCAACATGTGGAACGTATCTGAGGAAGATTTGAGCGGCCGATGGGATTGGAAAGCCTTGCGTAAAGAGGTGAAAAAGGAAGGCGTGAGAAATTCCTTGCTGCTGGCACCCATGCCAACCGCATCCACCTCACAAATCCTTGGCAACAATGAGTGCTTTGAACCTTACACCACCAACCTGTACACCCGTCGGGTGCTTTCTGGCGAGTTCATTGTGGTGAACAAGCACCTTCTCTTGGACTTGGTTTCCCTAGGCCTTTGGGATGATGAAGTGAAAAATGCCCTGATGGCTAACAACGGATCCATTCAAAACATCGACTGCATCCCTGACAACATTAAGGAGCTTTACCTCACCGTCTGGGAAATGAGCATGAAGGACATCATTGACATGGCTGCTGACCGCGGCATTTTCATTGACCAGTCTCAGTCCATGAACCTCTTTGTGGAGTCACCCAACATGGGTAAACTCACGTCCATGCACTTTTACGCATGGGAGAAAGGTCTCAAAACGGGCATGTATTACCTGCGGACCAAAGCTGCCTCTGCAGCTATCAAGTTCACCGTCAAAAAGAAGGTGGAGAAGATTCCTGATGATGAAGCATTCAAGTTAGAGGATGCGACTGTCAAGGTTGCTGTCAAAGAGCAGCTGGAAAAGGTTGCTGATGATGAGGCATTCAAAACAGAGGATACAGCCGTCAAGGTTGCTGTCGAGGTTGCCGAAAAGCCCGCGGTTAAATCCGTGAGCATGGATTACACAGCAGAAGAAATTCTGGCTTGCTCCATTGATAATCCGGATGATTGCGAGGCCTGCGGGTCTTGATCACCCTCACAATTACCCTTACAACCCGCAACATTGTTGCGGGTTTTTTTATGCAAAACCTTGATGTTGAAAACATTGGCCAATGTTCTTTGGGCCGTATGTAAAAATTTAGGTAACTTAAGGACACCTAAACAACGCCAATCATCACTTATGTCAACAGAGTCAGAACAACGCGAAACGCGACGACAACAATGGCTTCGGCAGCGCCGCGAAAGAAAGCTCGCTGAGGAGGCTGAGGATAATGAATCGGCCGGATCTACCATGCTGCTCTTGGTGGCGATCATTGGTGGCATATGTTTCTTTGCTTGGTACCTAAGTTGAGCGATTCAGCCCCGCTTGGGTTGTAAATTTGCGCCATGAACTGGCGAAACATTCTGGGTGGCGGATTCCTTGGTTGGACCTTTGGCGGACCCATTGGAGCTCTATTGGGCGCAGCATTAGGCAATGCAGTGGGAGACCTTTTTGGATCCAATGAGGGGCAAGGCAAGCCCTTCATCACCTCCGAGGGTGATTTCCATGCCAGCCTTTTGGTGCTTGCATCCATGGTTATGAAGGCTGATGGCCAAATCGACCCCAGGGAGCTGAACCATGTGCGTGAGCAGTTCAAGCGATGGTTTGGTGCAGACAAGGCGAATGCCAGCTTCGTGGTGTTCAATGACTTGGCGAAGTCCCGTCCAAAAATCACCCTGGTTTGTGCACAAGTTCGACAACACATGGCCCTGCAAGGCCGCATTCAAATTGTCAATTTCCTCTTTGAATTGGCTGTGATTGATGGCTCACTCAAGCAGGCTGAGCAGGCTCAAATTGCCAGAATTGCCAGGTACCTAGGCCTGGGTCAAGCAGATTTCCAGCGATTGCATGCCATGCATTCCAGGATCCAGCGGTCTGACCCCTATGCCGTGATGGGCATATCGCGCACAAGCACAGACAAGGACATCAAGGCAACCTACCGTCGATTGGTTAAAAAATACCATCCCGATGCGGTGATTGGGATGGGCAAGGATGTTGTGATTGAAGCGGAAGCAACCTTCAGAAAAATTCAGACTGCCTATGAGCAGATAACTAAAGAACGCGGCATCAAATGACCTTTCAAACACCCATACAATCAGAATTGGCTCACTTTGACAAGGTCTTTCCCAAGGCCTTTGCCAGCCATGTGCCCTTGTTGAATGTCATCCTCAAGTATGCCATCAAAAAGAAGGGCAAGCGATTGCGACCTGCCCTGGTCTTCTTGATGGCTAAGGCCCTGAATGGCAGCGTCAGTGAACGCAGCACCCGGGCGGCAACCCTTGTGGAGTTGATGCACACAGCAACTCTTGTGCATGACGATGTGGTTGATCAGTCCCTGCTGCGTCGTGGCAGTTACAGCATCCAAGCTCTCTGGCAAAAAAAGGTGGCTGTGCTGGTGGGTGATTACATGTTGTCCAGGGTTTTGCTTCTTGCTGTGGAACACAAGGATCACGACCTCCTAGGTCATGTCAGTCAAGCAGTCAAGGCTATGTCGGAAGGCGAGTTGCTTCAAATGGCCAAGGCAAGGCGATTGGACATCGATGAGGCTGTTTATGAGGATGTCATCCGTCAGAAAACTGCCTCGTTGATGGCAGCTTGTTGTGTTGCCGGCGCAGCCAGTGTGGATGCAGATGAAGCTGCGCAAGCAATGGCCAGGGCTTTTGGCGAGGCGCTGGGAATGGCCTTTCAAATCCAAGACGACCTCTTAGATTTTGATCGATTCGCAACGACGGGTAAGCCCACAGGCATTGATGTGAAGGAGCAGAAAATGACCCTGCCACTGATTCATGCCCTGTCCATGGCCAATGCCAGTCAACGCCGAGAGATGGTCGGTATCGTCAAGAAAAAAAACAATGACCCACGGGCCGTGGCTTCCTTGATGTCAACCGTGGTTGAACTTGGGGGTGTACGTTATGCAGTCAAGCGCATGCGACAATGGCAAGACGAGGCATTGACCCACTTGCAGGCCTTGCCTGAGTCAGCTTCCAAGGAGTCCTTGAAAGCCCTGGTGGACTTTGTCGCAAGTCGCCGCTCTTGAGTGACATTATGGTCTTAACTTGACCTTTCTATCATGGGAAGAATCACCACCGCTTGCATTGACAAAATCATGGACGCCATCCGAATCGAGGAGGTGGTCGGTGACTTTGTGACCTTGAAAAAAAGTGGCTCATCCTTCCGCGGACTGAGCCCCTTCACCAATGAAAAGACACCGTCTTTTTATGTGGTTCCGTCCAAGCAGATTTTCAAAGACTTCTCCTCAGGTAAGGGCGGTTCTGCTGTGTCTTTCTTGATGGAGCATGAGCAAATGTCCTACCCTGAAGCCCTGCGGTGGATTGCTGAAAAATACCAGGTTGAGATCGAAGAAGAAGAGCAGTCTCAGGAGCAAATGGATGCGCAAAGTGAGCGAGAGAGTTTGATTGCCGTCACGGCATTTGCTGCCAAGCAGTTCACGGAGTGGTTGTGGGAGCATGACAAAGGCAAGGCCATTGGCCTGACCTATTTTAGAAACCGAGGATTCACGGATGAGATCATCAAGTCCTTCATGCTTGGCTATGCACTGGAAGCGCGTGGCGCTTTGCATGATGCAGCCATCAAGTCGGGCTTTGTGAAGAACTACCTGGTTAAATCAGGCCTGTGCATTGACCGTGAGAACGGCAGCCCGGTGGATCGATTCTGGGGCCGTGTGATGTTCCCCATCCACAACATGGGTGGAAGGATTATAGGCTTTGGTGGGCGCGTCCTTGACAGCCAGGCGAAAACAGCGAAATACCTTAACAGCCCGGAGTCAGACATCTACCACAAAAGCAAGGTGCTGTACGGCCTGTATCAGGCCAAGCAAGCCATTGCAAAAAAAGACCGCTGCCTCATTGTTGAAGGCTACACCGATGTGCTGGCCATGCACCAAGCAGGGGTTCAGCACGTGGTGTCTTCATCGGGTACAGCTTTGGGGCTGGATCAGATTCGCTTGATCAAACGCCTGACCAACAATGTGACCTTGCTCTTTGATGGGGATGCAGCGGGTTTGCGAGCATCCTTTCGGGGCATCGATTTGTTGCTGGCTGAAGGCCTGCTAGTTAGGGCCGTGCCATTGCCTGAAGGGGCAGATCCAGACTCTCTAGCTCAGAGCATGAATGCAGAAGCCCTTCAAGCCTACTTGACCGAGCATGAACAAGATTTCATGGTCTTCAAATCAGACATCTTGCTGGCAGAGGCCGGGGATGACCCCATTGAACGCGCAGAGGCAAAAAAGGATTTGGCATTAAGCCTTTCAAAGATTCCCAACCCGATTTTGCGTGAAGAATACGTTCGCGCCACGGCAAAGAAATTGAGCATGGATGAGCAAACCCTGCATGATGAGCTCAGTCGATTGCAGGCTGCAGCAACCCGAGAAGTTAACCGGCGCCAGCCACAACAAGCACCCACACTCAGACCCGTTGAAGCAAGTGCACCGATTCAGCGCCCGCCAGCCTTTGAGGAATCCCTCATGAAGGCGTTGATTCAGCATGGTGAAATAGCCATAGAAATTCCGGACCCTGAGCAAGAAGGCAAGACCTTGACGGAGAAATCTGGAACCTTCATCATCGAAGAAGTTTTATCGGATAACATGGACTTTTCTCATGCTCCTTACCAGCAACTCTTTGATTTGATATCGCATGCCTGGGATGAGCGCAGGCATTTGATGACATCGGATGAGCTGCTTCGCTACCCCGACCAATCATTGGTCAGCCTGGTAGCAGATCTGCATGCAGAGAAGTACCAATTGGCGCAGTGGGAGAAAAAGGAAATCATGGTAGCGAACCCGTTGGACAGTTTAAGTCTCCACATTCAGCAGTCGATACTTCGCTTCAAGGAGGCCACCATTGATCGCCATGTGAAGGACATCATTACCACTTTGCAAGCGGCAGATGAGTCAGACAAGCAAGCCTTGCTTGAGAAGTTTGGGCGATTGCAAACGCTGCGCAATGCATTGCGGGAGCAGCTCAGGCGTGTGGTTTAATCCAGCAGGTTTTTAGGAAGCTGGCTTGAAACCCAGGAGGTCATCCATGGTTTGGGTTGCCACGGCATGGTAGCCAGGTCGTGCTGCTTGGTAAATGGTCATGGCCCAATCTTGATCACCTGCTTCTAGCATTGCCTTGTAGGTTGGCGTCAAGAATTTGCGACGACCAACCGATGTCAGGAATTGCTCCACAACTGCTTGGAAGCCGTCCCCACGGTATTGCAAAGGAATCGCTAAGGCAAACCAGGCAGCTTGAATCTCAGCGTTGCTGGATGCTGTCAAATGGTACAAGCCATCAAGGGCGGTGACCTGTGATAGATCTGCACCCTTGTCTCCCAATTGATCCAGAAAACGCAGCCATTCATGGGTGGTCCATTGATCTTGAGGCATGAGTGAACCTTCAGAAAGGAAGCCATCAAGGGCCAGGTCCACTGCTTCAAACCTGAGGGGCGGCAAAACGGGGCAATTGTCCGGAAGCCCCGTGCCGTAGACCCATTCTTCACCACGAATCTGCTCCCAGGTTGCTGCATCAAGCAATTGATCCTTGAGGTAGGCAATGAAGCGATCGGTCGTCATAGACTTGAACTGGTGATCGTGGAAATAGGTTGTTAAAAAGGCGTCAAAGGTTTCCTTGCCAACAGCTTCCTCTACCAAGAGCAAGAAATGAAAGCCTTTGTCGTAGGCAATGGCGGTCATGGCATCATCGGGGTTGCGCCCCTCCAGGGCAATGTCCAGCTTGCTGTCCTCTGGGTGCTTTACCATCATCTCATTGACTTCGTCCACGAGCCCTGCATGGGACAATGCCCTGAGCATGTTGGCGTAGTCTTCGCCATAGACGGCGGCCATGATGCGATGCTCAAAGTAGACGGTGAAGCCCTCATTGAGCCAGAAGTCATTCCATGTGGCATTGGTGACCAGGTTGCCGCTCCAGCTGTGTGCCAGTTCATGCGCAATCAGGGAGACCAAACTCCGGTCACCGGTGATCACTGTGGGCGTTAAAAAGGTCAAACGGGGATTTTCCATGCCGCCAAAGGGGAAGGAGGCAGGCAGCACCAACAAATCGTATTGGTCCCACGCATAGGGGCCATACAATGCTTCTGCTGCTTGAATCATGGCTTCAGTTTCCGCAAATTCCCATGCAGATTTTTCTAAAATAGCGGGCTCAGCGTAGACGCCCGTTCGCGGGCCTGTGGACTGAAAGGCCAGATCGCCAACGGCCAATGCCATGAGGTAGCTAGGGATGGGTTGACGCATGTCAAACTCGTACACCCCGTCCTCTGCAATGGTTGTAGGGTTGGTGGCGCTCATCACGGCCATGAGGCCCGATGGCACTTTCACATTGGCGTGGTAGGTGAACCGCACGCCTGGACCATCCTGGCAAGGGATCCAAGTTCTGGCAAGAATGGCTTGGCTTTGGGTGAAGAGAAAGGGCTGTGTTTTGCCATTGGTCTGTTCGGGTCGCAACCATTGCAGGGCGGTTGCATCAGGCGCGGAGGCATAGTGAATGTCTGCCACATAAGTGCCAGTGACAGATTCTGATGGCACAATGCAGAGGCCTCGCCCTAAGAGCTCATTGGCTTCCCCATGGTGCCAGTCTACGGGCTTATCATCCACGGTGATGGAATGGATGATTAAACCATCACTGTCTAGAAAGATGCTGTCGGCACCATGGCAATCAAAGGTGATCGAAGCAGTGCCAATGATGGCCTTGGCATGAAAATCCACAGCCATAGTTAAATCCAAATGCGTCATGACGGCTTGTGCGGGTCGGGCGTGACTGTGTGGATCCATGGCTTGTTTGTTTGCAGGGTTAGACGGGGTGGTCTGGCAGGCTAGGACTAGAAGACTCAGGGCTGCCAAGGCGACAATTTTTTGCATCCTGCAATGTAGGGCAATTGCCTAGTTTTGCCACATGCTATCATTCAACCAACGAAAAGACAACAGGCCATTTTGGCTGAAAATGCTCATTCTTGCCTTGTGCATCACCGTGACTGATGCTGTGATGTCATCGGTGACCTTGGATCATTTTTCGACAGCGATTTGGGTTGCCTTGCTTTTGACCTTGCTCAATGCCACCATCAAGCCTTTGCTTGTTTTACTGACCATCCCCTTGACAGTGGTTTCTATGGGGCTCTTCCTTTTGGTAATCAATGCCATCGTCATCTTGATTGCCAGCAGCTGGGTTGGGGGCTTCAATGTGGAAGGCTTTTGGTCGGCCCTAGGGTTCTCTATTGTGTTGACCCTGGTGTCCAGTTTGTTGAATGGTAAATCGTCCAACTCTCAAGGGAGAAAGGCATCGAAGGAGCCAGCAGGTTGGCACATGCCGCCCAAGGGTTGAAACGAAAAGACAGGCTTTAAGACAGGCCGTGAATCAGGCCATTGTCGTCCAATGACATGCCTTCAGCGGCGGGCACAGCAGGTAGGCCCGGCATGCGCAGTATGTTGCCTGTGATGGGGATGACAAACCCTGCGCCAGCAGCCACCTCAAACTCCCGAACATGCAAAGTAAAATCTGTAGGCCGGCCGATACGCTTGGGGTCATCGCTGAGAGATTTTTGGGTTTTTGCCGTGCAAATAGGCAGGCGATCAAAGCCAAGCTCGGTGAAGCGACGCATCTGTCGCACAGCCTTGGCGCTGTAAGCCACATCCCTTGCCCCATAGATGGTCCTTGCCACCTTGAGCACCTTGTCTTCAATGGAATCCTTCAGGTCGTAGGTGAATTTTGGGGTAGGCATGGTTTCCAAGGCAGTGGCTATGACAGCGTCAGCCAGGTCTAGGCAGCCCGCGCCTCCATGTGCCCATCCCTCACTGATGGCAGCGGGTATGCCGCGGTCAGCACAAGCTTGCACAATGACGGCATGTTCCGCCTCGTTGTCCGATTGAAAGGCGTTGATGGCAACCACAACAGGCAGGCCAAAGGATTGCAGGCTGTCAATGTGGTGCATCAAATTGGGCAATCCCTTGGTCAAGGTGTCGACATCTGGCTTGGTCACCGATGACAAGCTGCAACCACCATGGTATTTCAAGGCCTTCACTGTTGCCACAAGCACCACAACCCGAGGAGAGATGCTGCCTTGCCGGCATTTGATGTTGAAGAATTTCTCTGCACCCAAGTCAGCGCCAAATCCGGCTTCTGTGACCACCCACTCGGACAGGCTCATGGCCATTTTTGTAGCAATCAGGCTGTTGGTGCCCTGTGCAATGTTGGCAAAGGGCCCCGCATGCAAAATGGCAGGGTTGCCTTCAAGGGTTTGGACCAAATTGGGCTTGATGGCATCCTTCATTAGGATGGCCATGGCTGCGGAGGCTTTGATAGCTTCCCCTTTCACGGCTTTGCCGTCCATGGCATCGCCGACATAAATGGCATCGAATCGTCGCTGCAAATCCTTCAAATCACTAGCCATGCTTAGGATGGCCATAATTTCTGATGCCGCGGTTATGTTGAACCCGGATTCGCGAGGCACGCCACCCGCTTTGCCGCCCAGTGATACAATGATGTTTCGAAGGCTGCGATCATTCATGTCCATCACCCGCTTCCAAAGGATACTTCTCGGATCCAAGTCTAGCTTGCCTTTGGATTGAAGGGCGTTGTCAATCATGGCAGCCAGCAGGTTGTTGGCCTTTTCAATGGCAGAAAAGTCCCCCGTGAAATGCAGGTTGATGTCTTCCATGGGGATGACCTGAGAATGGCCGCCGCCAGCTGCGCCGCCTTTGATGCCAAAAACTGGCCCCAAAGAAGGCTCCCTCAATGCGGCAGTTGCTTGCTTACCGCGCTGAGCTAATCCATCGACCAGGCCAACACTCACGGTAGTTTTGCCTTCACCTGCTGGGGTGGGGGAAATCGCTGTCACAAGGACCAAATGGCTGGCAGAAATTGCTGATTCATCCATTAAATGCAAGGGTAACTTTGCTTTGTCATGGCCGTAGGGCTCAAGCTGGCCGGGTTCAATGCCTAAGGTTTCAGCGATGCGTTGTATGGGCTGAGGGGTCACGCTGCGAGCGATGTCAATGTCAGTCATGGTTGATGGTTTGCATGGGAAAATTAGGGTTCAGCAATTTGCTAAAACATGGGAATCGTTGGCGTTTTATCGAAGCATTACATAGCGAATATAATCACTGCCATGAAGCTCAAAAACCACACTGCTCACCCACCCCTCTGCCTCTGTGCGATCATTGAGTACCGGGTAGCAACGGAGGGGGCCAATCAGGTGGCTCAATGGCTGATTACTTGGGAAGTCAATGTAGATGGCTTGACCGTAGGGGATGGATTCTTGCATGAGGTCTGCCAGATCCATGTTGCCAATGGCAAAGCCTTCTTCTGCCATCACCACGGCGACAAAGCTTAGCAAGCTGTCTTGATGCACGTCGTTGGGGTTGTTGTAATAAAGCCCGACGCGATCAGTCATGTGAAGGCCAAGCGATTCCGCTGTTGAATCCAAGCGTTCAAAGGACTTTCCAAGAGTTTTGTATGGCCCTTGATGTACGTAGCCAGCCAGCTCATAGCCTCCTTCATAGCCATTTTGAATGACCAGGGTTGTGAAGAAGCCAAGGACCCACAATAGGATCATGACAAGGCTTGAAATGATGGCAGAAATGATGGCGAGTTGTTTCATGGCGGTTCAAAGGTAGTTTCTGAATGCTTGTGGACTTGTACCTTGCAGGGCCAATTTGACTGCCCCATGAAAGACCTGAACCAAGCCCGTATCACCGTTTATTGTGCCTCATCAGCCATGTCATCTGAGAAGCATTTGCTTGGCGCAGATCAAGTGGCTGCTAGTCTTGTTGAAGCAGGGGCATCCCTGGTTTATGGTGGCGGGAAAACGGGATTGATGGGCCGAGTGGCTGATGCAGTCCTGGCTCTTGGAGGCAAGGTTCAAGGCGTTATGCCAGCCTTTCTTTTCGCTAATGAAGTCAACCATCCGGGCTTGACAGAGCTGATTCAGGTAGATAATATGCGCGAACGCAAACATTTGTTGATGCATAACACAGAAGGCATTATTGCCTTGCCTGGTGGTTGCGGCACCTTGGAAGAATTGATGGAAGCCATCACCCTCAAGCGGCTGGGTCAATACCTCAAGCCCGTGGTCATTGTGAACCAAGATGGCTTCTATGACCCTCTAATTGAGATGTTTGACAGTATGGTTTCACAGCAATTCATGCGACCAGAGCACTTGGATCTCTTCACAGTGGTCACGCAGCCAGCAGATGCCATTGATGCGATTCGACGGACCCCGGATATCGACAAATCCATCCTTCAGAAGGCCACCTACAAGACCAAAACAAGCTGAAATTGAAAAAATCGGTGCAGATATTTTGAATTCTAACCGAAAAGCATACTTTTGTGAACCTTAGACACAATCCTCTAATTAACCTCATACAAGACTCATGAAAAAGGTTTTCGCTCTGCTCTTAATAGCAGGGATGTTGTTTTCTAACAATCTCATGGCACAGGAAGCTGAAGAAGCTACCGCCGCCACCACCGAAGAAGTTGCTGCCGTTGAGGCATCAGCCGATGACTCCATGGCTACTGAAGCTGACACCACTGCTGTTGCAGAGGTAGTTGCAGTTGTTGAAGAAGCTGCCCCTGAAGAGGAAGCTGAAGAGGAAGCATCGTTCACCCAAGTACTGAAAAAGCAATACATCGATGGAGGCCCTGCCTTCATGTCTTTTGTTTTGGTTTGTTTGATCCTCGGTCTGGCACTTGCCATAGAGCGCATCATTTACTTGACCCTTTCCACCACCAACAACGATAAGCTTCTCGCTGAAGTTGAGAGCGCTTTGAACAGCGGCGGTGTAGATGCAGCTAAAGACGTTTGTCGCAATGCACGTGGACCGGTTGCTAGCATTTTCTACCAAGGCCTGGACAAGGCCGGCGATGGCTTGAATGTGGTTGACAAGGCTGTTGTCTCTGTTGGCTCTGTTGAGAACGGCAAGCTTGAGCGCGGCATTTCTTGGATCTCATTGTTTATCGCACTAGCCCCTATGTTAGGCTTCATGGGTACGGTGATTGGTATGATTGACGCATTCGACGCCATTGAAGTTGCTGGAGATATTTCTCCGGGACTTGTTGCCGGTGGCATCAAGGTGGCTTTGTTGACAACCGTATTTGGTTTGATCACTGCCATCATCCTCCAAGTTTTCTTTAACCTCATTGTTGCAATGATTGACAACATCGTCAACAAGATGGAAGATGCTAGCATCTCCTTCTTGGACCTCATTGCTCAACACACCAACAAGTAAAAACAGCAGTATGAAAAACGCTCGGGCTATTTCCATGGGCGCTGCTGTGCTAGCAGGCTTGATCGGGTTGATCCCCACACTGGGCATTTTGCTCGGTAGTGAGGGTGAGACCTTTATTGGTTCTGCGGTTGTTGCAACGGAAATCTTGATTGTTTTGACCGCCTTGCTTGCACTAGCTAGTGCAGGCTTTGGTATGGCAATCAATCCTGGTAATCTTCGCAAAACAGCCATTAGCATTGCTGCCCTTCTCGCTGTCTGCCTCATCAGTTACTTGATGGCAAGCGGCGCTGATTTCGCATCGTACAATGATGTCACTGAAGCAACATCCAAATGGGTTTCATTTGGTTTGAATGCTTTTTATGTGACCTTCTTACTGGGTCTGGGAGCCGTTGGCTACTCCGTGATCCACGGCATGCGTCAATAACTCACGATCATGGCAAGAAACAAACGCGCAACACCGGAGATCAATGCAGGATCCATGGCGGATATTGCCTTCTTGTTGCTGATTTTCTTTTTGGTTACGACGACCATGGATGTGGACAAAGGCTTGGCGGTCAGATTGCCACCATGGTCTGAAGAGCCGCAGGATGAGTCCAATGACATCAAGGAGAAAAACATTTTTGTGGTTTTGGTCAACGCTAACAACGACTTGCTAGTTGAGGATGATTACCTATCTATTGATCAGTTGCGTTCAGCAGCAAAGGACTTCATTGACAACAATGGCGACGGTACCTGTGAGGTCTGCCGTGGTCTTCAGTTGCCATCAAGCTCTGACAACCCGAAGAAGGCGATTTTGTCTATGCAAAATGACAGAGGCACGAGCTACAGCACCTATGTGACGGTTCGTAACGAACTCATTGCTGCGTACTCGGAGCTTCGCCAAGACTTAGCACTGCGCCGATTTGGCATCGACTACACGGACCTGTCCGATGAAAGCCGCAAGGAAATCAATGCGTTCTACCCACAGATTATTTCTGAGGCGGAACCAGTTAAAATTGGAGGCTGATGTCAAAGTTTAGCAGTAAGAAGTCCAAGGAATTACCTGCAGTGAATACGGCATCATTGCCTGACATTGTATTCATGCTCCTATTTTTCTTCATGGTGACAACAACCATGAGAGATCTTGAAATGTTGGTTGGCGTATTGAAACCTAAAGCAACAGAAATTCAAAAAATTGAGCGAAAAGATTTGACGACCTATATTTATGTGGGCACACCCAACAACACCGAATCCTATGGATCTGAGCCCCGTGTTCAGTTGGATGACCAATTGGGCTTAGTCAGTGATGTGCAAGCATTTGTCATCCTCAAGCGCGAGGAAATCAATGAGAAAGAGCGTCCCAAATTCATGGTCTCTATCAAAGCTGACGTGAATGTGAAGATGGGTTTGATCTCTGACATCAAACAAGAGTTGCGCAAGGCACAAGCATTGAAGGTCATGTATTCGAGCAGCCCTGCTTCGTCTGCTGAAGACCTTTACCGAAGCATGTAAGCTGTTTCATCAATGAAAACACCGCCCGCTGCTTGCAGCGGGTTTTTTTATGCCTTGTTGGCTGATTGAATTACCACATAGCTGGCTGCAATGGCTGCCAGGCTGCAGATGACAATAGCCAACCCAGGCATGCTGTGATCCCCGCTGAGCCGTTCAGGCCCGCCTTGCATGACAAAGCCATAGACAATGGCATTGTGAAGCGCATGCGCGGCCATAGGGACCCACAGCTTACCTGTGACTTGGTAGGCATAGCCAATGATGAGCCCACCGGCAAAGAGGTAGGGCACCTGCAGGGGAAGGCCATGGGCAAGACTGAAAACCAGGGCTGTAAGCACCAGGGCCAACCGATGACTCATCATCTGACCAAGCAAGCGCTGGATGCCTCCGCGAAAGAAGTACTCTTCTGCCACGGCGGGCAATAGGATGACGGTGAGAGCGCCCATCAGGCGGTAAGCCCATCCAGGCATGAAGATCATTTGACCAAAGAGCTCTGCATGGACTGCTGATTGTGCTATTTGTTTCTGTACCCAGGTGATGTTGCTTGCCTCAGCTAAGCCCAACAAGCCATTCATGGCATACTCAGCCAATGGCATCCACAAGCTGAACAGGCCGATGGCAGACAGGGTGATGGTCAGCGTCAAGGGGCTTTGTTGGCCAGTTGATTTGACCTGTTTGAACAGCCAGTAGCCGGGAATAAGCATGGCTCCGATGGTGGTGAACCACTGCAAGATGATCAAATTCATCCCCTTTGGGCCATCAATCATCGTGGTTAGCCAGCTGCCAATGAGCAACATGACCACCGTGGAAACGATGATGAGTCCAATGAAGGTCAGGGAGATCTTGGTGAAGGATTGGCTCTGTGCTTTCATGGCGTAATTTTGTCAAAAGTCGCACAGGAATTTTAGATGGTCAAAATTGCCGATATACCGGTGGGAGATTTCCCTTTGTTGCTCGCTCCCATGGAGGATGTGAGTGATCCCCCCTTTCGCAAATTATGCAAGACCCATGGTGCAGACGTGATGTACACGGAGTTCATTTCATCTTCTGGATTGATTCGCGATGCGGCCAAGTCTATGGCCAAGTTGGACATCTTTGAATACGAACGCCCTATTGGCATTCAGATATTTGGCAATGACCTGGAAGAGATGCGAGAGGCCGCAGCCATTTGTGAAAAGGCAGGCCCTGACATCATTGACATCAATTTTGGTTGCCCGGTAAAGAAGGTGGCGGGCAAAGGATCCGGGGCAGGCATCTTGAAGGATATCCCTAAGATGGTTCGCCTGACAGAAGCCATTGTGAAGGCAGTGGATCTGCCCGTGACGGTGAAAACCCGACTGGGTTGGGATGCTGACACCAAGTACATTGTGGATGTGGCTGAACGACTGCAAGATGTTGGCATTCAAGCCCTTTCAATTCATGGGCGCACGCGTTCTCAGATGTACAAGGGCGAGGCAGATTGGGGCTTAATTGGCGAGGTGAAGAACAACCCGCACATGCATATCCCCATATTTGGCAATGGAGATGTAGACAGCCCAGAAAAAGTTGTGGCTATGAAGAATCGCTATGGCGTCGACGGCATCATGATTGGTCGTGCAGCCATTGGCTACCCATGGATATTCAATGAAATCAAGCATTTCATGGCAACGGGTGAGCATTTAGCTCCGCCATCTTTGCAAGCCAGGGTGGATGCAGCAAGGCAGCATTTGACAATGTCCATCGCTTGGAAGGGGGATGACCTAGGTCGCATTGAGATGCGACGTCACTACGGCAACTACTTCCGAAACTTCCCGCATTTCAAGCCATTCAGGATGGCATTGGTTACGTCCAATGATAGCCAGGAGGTCTTTGACACCTTGGATGCTATCGTGACAGATTATGCAGCGATTTTTGAGGCTGAGAAAGCAAAGGCATTGATGCCTTAGCGGAGCAATTCAGTTTGAGGCCGTATGCGCTGCGCTGCCAACCAGGCAAGCAGGGTTCCTACCATGACCACAAAGCCCCAGGTGAGCCAAGCGAATGTCCATGACCAGGCAACAGGGTATGCATCCACGATGTAACCTTGGCCTAAACTCAACCAACCAAAAGTTGATTGTCCAGCGATGATGGCGCGACCCATGAGAAGCCCGAAGCCCCCGCCTAGGATGCTCATCCACAGCCCGCCCCAGGTGTAGGCAGCCTTGACCTGCGTCAAGGGCATTCCCATGGCAACCAAGGTGGCCGTTTCACGCTTTCGCTCCAGGGCCATCAGGGAGGTGGCCGCATACAGCCCCAGGGAGGCGAGCAGCACGATGAAGGCAAGGATGGTGATGGTCACCAGCCGTTCAGATTTCAACACATTGAACAAGGTCCGCTCCCAGTCTTTGGGTTCTTTGCAGAGGTAGTTGCTGGCTGCCAGGCGAAAGGCTTCCATGTCAGCACCCGACTTCAGCCAAACTTTCACCTGGCTCAATTCATGACCTGTCCACTGTTGAAGGCTAGCTAAGGGAATGAGTACCACATGCTCATCAACTTGTGGGTGGGCGAAAAAGATGCCGTCGATCTGGAGGGTTTGACGGCTCATGTCTTGATTGCTCTCCGGCCACATGGCTTGCACAATGGACCCTAGACCATGGCTGTTGATCCCCATTTTCATGGCAACACCTCTGCCTACCAAGGCGGATCGACTGCCCCAGTGGTCGGGATTGGCTGTCAGTAAGCTGTCGGTCCAGCGACCAGTGCCTGCATGGGGGGTAACAAAGGACCGTTGAACGGCTACCAGCGTGACCAGGGCTTCTTGCTCGCCATGCTTCAACAAGGCCTGCTGTTCCAATACCGGTTCAAAATCCGCAATGTCGGGGTGCGCCAACAGCGCATCCAAAGCCTCGTCCCAGGCGAGGCCTGTCCCCTCAAGGGGCAGGATGCTGACATGTGGATGGACGATGTCGTAATTCTGTCGGATCAGGTTTTCTAAACCATTGAAGGCAGAAAGGACCATCATCATAGAGGCGGTTCCAACCATGATGCCCGCAGCAGCTGAACGCGTTACTGTTCCGCTCAGGCGGCGGCTGATGACCATTCGCCATCCAAGTTTTGCAGGGAGTCCCTTCACCGAATGGGGTTTTCTCCACCGCCTTTGAGCAGGCGTTCGATGTTTTCTTGGTAGTCCATGCTGTCGTCCAAGTAGTATTTCAAGTTGGGAACCACGCGGAGTTGGTGACGAACCCGTTGACCTAACTCATTGCGAAGTGCAGGTGCATTGGCCTCAACATGCACCATGACTTCATCGCTGTATTTGGTCGGAAAAACAGACAAGTAGACTTTGCAAAGCCCCAGGTCTGGTGTGACGCGCACTTTGCTGACGGTGATCAGGGTGCCTGTGAAAGTTGACTTTGCAACGAGCTGAAAGATCTCTGCCAAATCTTGTTGCAAAACGGATGCGATTTTTTTCTGTCTCGTTGTCTCCATGCGACAAAGGTAGATGTTGGCGTTATAAGTGCATCACCCTGATGCATCCTATCCTGAACTCAGTACCTTCGTCCCCATGTCTCCCTTTGTTCGTGTATTGAGCCACGCCGGCTCTGCAAAATCCTCTGCCTTGGTTGCCGGCCTATTGTATGTTGGCTACACCATCATGTCCTTGGTGGGGATTGGGATGATCATTCCGGTGATGGATATCATATTGGACAGTTCTCAGCAGTTGAATGCCCGGCCTCAGGCCATTCAGGATGTGGACAGTCTGCACGCCTGGCTCGCTTATGGGGTGACTTTGGGAATCAAGGCTTATGGCCCAATGGGCATCTTGTGGCGCATCTGTTTGGCGGCCATGGGCATCTTCGTTATCAAGGCTGTGCTCCGCTATGGTGCCATGTGGCAGATGGCCACGCTCAGATCACAGATCGCTGCCAACCTGCGCTCTGCCATTCATCGCAAGGTGCTCAAGCTGTCGCCAGGGACCATGAGCGATCAACGCAAGGGCGACATCCTGGCCCGCGCATCCACCGATGTAACTGAGATTGAGTGGGCCGTGTTGACAGGCTTAGAGCTCTTGGTTAGAGAGCCATTGATCATCCTGGGTTCGTTGGCTATTTTGCTTGCCATGAGTGTGAAGCTGACGTTGTTCATTCTGCTGGTTGCCCCCTTGAGTGCCTGGCTGCTGCATGTGGTTGGCAAGAAGCTCAAACGCAAATCATCCACGGCTCAATCTGCCCTGGGTCAAGTGCTGGCTTCCATGGAGTCAACCCTGAGTGGCCTGAACCTGATTCAGGCCTACCAGGCAGAGACAGCGACACAGCAGCAATTCAGTCAGATCAATCAATCGGCCATGCATGCCACGCAAGCCGTTCACCGCAAGCGGGATTTGGCAAGCCCCATCTCAGAGGTCATCGGGGTGGGAACCCTCTTGATGATTCTGCTCTATGGCGGTTCAGTGGTATTGACGGGTCAAGGAATGACAGGCGCTGCCTTAGTGGGGTTTGTCTTGTTCTTCTACCAATTGATTCCTGCGTTCAAGGCGGTGACCATGGCGATTTACAATGTGCAAAAAGGAAGTGCCGCCGCAGACCGGTTGTTTGAGATTTTGGATTTGAAAGAAACCATTCATGAGCCAGCCAATGCATTGGATTGGCAGTCACCAAAAAATGGGCCTGAAGTGATTGCTTGGGACAATGTGACCTTCACATACCCGGGCGCTGATCGCCCTGCCATTGATCAGCTGTCAGCAGAGATACGCCGAGGCGAGACCGTGGCCTTGGTTGGTCCGTCTGGTGGCGGTAAATCCACCATGATGAAGCTGTTGATTCGCACCATGGACCCGGACAGTGGTCAGGTGACCTTGGACGGCCATCCATGTCGCCCATCGGACAAGCCAAGCTTGCGCCTTGCCGCAATCCGGTCAACCTTTTCCTTGGTCAGTCAAGATGCGGTCATGTTCAATGAAAGTGCCCTTGAAAACATCACCCTGGGGGATGAAAACCCCGACAAGCAGCGGGCCATTGAAGCAGCCACCAAGGCGCAGGCTTTGGGTTTCATTGAAGCCATGCCAGATGGGTGGGGCAGTTTGCTCGGCGAAGGCGGCAATAAGTTGTCCGGCGGGCAGCGTCAGCGCATAGCCCTTGCGCGTGCCATCTACCGAGATGCACCAGTCTTCCTTTTGGATGAAGCCACCAGCGCCTTGGATGCAGAAAATGAAGCATTGGTGCAAGTCGCCATGGATCAGGCAACTGAGAATAAAACCAGTGTGGTGATAGCACATCGGCTTTCAACCATCCACAAAGCAGATTGCATTTTGTTGATTGACAAGGGCCAAGTCACGGAATCAGGAAACCACGAGACCTTGATGCAACGCAATGGCCATTATGCCATGTTGGTTAAAACACAGACCTTTGCTTCATGAGTGATTTGAAGGACTTAGGGCTGGGGAAGGTTGAGCACATTGGCATTGCCGTGAAGGATCTCAAGGCAGCAGAGCAGGTTTACACGAAGCTGTTGGGCTGCAAGCCCTACAAGCGTGAGGCGGTAGCTTCTGAGCATGTCATCACCAGTTTTTTTCAAGCGGGCCCCAACAAGATTGAGCTGATTCAAGCAACAGATTCCCATTCAGCCATTGCAAAGCACATCGACAAACGCGGTGAAGGGCTGCATCACATGGCCTTTGCTGTGAATGACATTGCAGCTGAAATGACCCGGTTGCGTGAGGCTGGATTTCAGGTTCTCAGCGAAAAACCCAAGCTTGGTGCCGACAACATGTTGGTGGCCTTCATACACCCCAAGTCCACCGGGGGTGTCTTGGTTGAGTTGTGCCAGAAGCAGTCCTGATTAGGACTTGGTAAGCATGTATTTTTTTGGCGTGATGCCAAACTGACGCTTGAAGGCAGCAATGAAATGGCTGGGGTTGGTGTAGCCAACTTCAAATGCGACATCATTCACACGGAGCTTGCCTGCATCCAACAGTTTGCGCCCTCGATTCATCTTGGTGTCCATCACGTAACCGTACACGGTGCTGTTGTAGACTTCTTTGAACCCTGCTTTGAGCCGGTATTCATTGAGCCCGACCAATTCAGCCAATTTGGCAATGGTGGGTGGATTTTGCCATTGATCCAAGATCAAGGATTTTGCCATGTGGATTTTTCTGATGGTCTCTTCGTCTTTCAAAAAGGGGCAGGCAACCAAGTCAGGGTCTGGGGTGTAGAAGTATTTGCCAAGCAACTCAATCAATTTACCATAGTTCATTACCCGATTGGCATTGTTGTCTAACTCACAGTTAAAGAGGGACTCCAACAAGGGCAGCAAGGGCGGCTCAGTTGCCTTCTGGTCGTAGATGGGCCGTTGATTGTCTGGGTTGCTCAAAAAAGCAAGGGCTTCCATTCGGCCATCATCCGGCAAGAACAATTGGTGCATGTGAATGATGGATAGTTGGATCCCAATCATGCGGTCACCAGGCGACATGTTGATGACAGCCTTGAGGTTCTTGCTCGGGTTATGGATGAAAAAGCTCTCATTGGCGGGTAAAGGACGCATGTACATGGGCCCAAACTGAAATTCTGCAGGGCCATCCAAGCAGAAGAAGAGGTAGGACTCGGAGGCTTGCAATTCGACATTGCATGCTTGTTCTGCTTTGGTGGCCAGGTGTCTCATCATGGACACACCTTCATGGAGGTCATCAAATCGCATGGGGGTATTTTCTGAAAGGTTTATGCTGTTAATAGCGCTGCAAATGTCAACATTCTCAATGGAATAGAGAAAAAATGATTTGCATACTTGCAATGATTCAAATTGTCAACTCCGTCGTTTCAGGGCATCTCTACGCACCCCATGCATGTACTTTTGCCTGACATGCAAACGCTGCGCAATTATTATAGCTATTTCAAATCCCACGGCCTCAAAGGCATGATGGATCGTTATGGTCGAGTCTCAGTTGCCGTTCTCTTCGCCTTCTTTTTGATCAAAGGCCTTTTTTGGCTGTTCTTGATCTACGGTGGTGTTGAATGGTTGGGATAATGACATATTTTTGCCGCATATATCGGGGCCCGTAGCTCAGTGGTTAGAGCAGGGGACTCATAATCCCTTGGTCGCAGGTTCAAATCCTGCTGGGCCCACCCACTGTATGAGGAACCCGCGAGGCGGATCCGTACACGCACTAACCCTGTCTTCGGATGGGGTTTTTGTGTAAATTGGGGGCAAGAGAGCCGGTGACTCTGATTAAATGTGTGGCTAAAATTTCAAAAAAAAATGACAATGATTGCTAGAACAATTTTAGCAGCATGTGCTGTAGCCATGGCTTTGCCGCTTCAAGCGCAAATAGCCTTGGAGCCATTGCCCATCAAACCAGATTACCATAAAATTGCCTATTGGGCAGCCCACCCAAACATCATGGATGGCAGTGACACTCGCTATGCAGCTTCTGCTGCCATGGATGCACAATGGGCGGGGTCACACCCCTCAGACATCCCGACCTTTTTTGTTCACCCCACCCTGTATTTTGTAGGCCCTACGTGGAATGCCAATGTTTTGGATAGGGATTACCGTAAGGCTGTCAATACGTCAGCTTTGACTTTTCAGGCCGCGGTATTCAACGCACTAGGCCCCGTGTGGTCACCCCATTACCGACAGATGATGTACCAGGGCTACTTCCCAGAAGCAGGGGATGACATCGATGACATCAAGGCCTCATACGACAGTGCTTATACAGATGTTGAGAGAGCCTTTCAGCAGTTCCTGTCGGCCAATCCAGAGGGACCATTCATCCTTGCAGGACACAGTCAGGGCACAGGCCATGCATCCAGGTTGTTGCGCGATGTCATCACCAAAGACAAGGTCTTACAGCAGCGATTGCTGGTGGCTTTCTTGGTCGGACATACGGTGACGGCTGATGATGTGAATGGCTTTCCTATTTGCGAAAACCCCCTTGACGTGAATTGTTGGGTGGGCTGGCGCAGTTATGGCAAAGGCTTTTACCCCAGCTGGACAGGTGAAACCTTGGGCGTGGTAAATCCCATCACATGGACCACCAACCATGACCAAAGCAAACGATCGCACCATCAAGGCGCACTCTACACCAATGGACGTCGCATCCTCAGACGGGGTGTAACGGGTAGGATTCATGATGGCACATTGAGAATAGAGAGGCTTCGCTGGCCCATTGGGTGGTTTTTCCGTTGGGAGGACTACCATCGGGCAGACTACAACCTATTCTGGTTCAATATTAGGGAAAACCTGCATCAACGCGCCAGCGTCGTTCAGGGGGGAGTCATTGAAGTGACGCCATGATTGTTCACGCAGTATCTGGACCCCGTAACATCAGTACTGCGCTCATGTACAGCTTCAATCAGCGACCTGACTTTGGGGTGATTGATGAGCCCTTTTACGGGGCTTATTTGGCATCAAACCAGCTGGATCATCCCGGCAAAGAGCAGACATTGGCCACTCGGCCAACGAGCCATGAAGGCTGCATTGAGTCCATCCTGCAAGCTGAATCCATGCACCGACATCTCTACCTAAAAAACATGGCGCACCACATGGTCGATGTAGACTGGGGATTTTTAAATAGGACGGCTCATATTTTCTGGATTCGTCACCCTCGCAAGGTCATTGCTTCATTCGCCAAGGTGATTTCAACGGTCAGCCTGAGTGACCTTGGCCTGCAAGAACAGTTGCATCAATGGAATGCCTTGAAAAACTATTCAGGACCAAAAATCTTGGTAGATAGCGATGCCATGTTGACCAATCCCCGACGCAACTTGGGGGCCATTTGCTCAGCCATAGGCATTGACTTTGATGAAAAAATGTTGCAATGGCAGGCAGGGAATAAACCCTGTGATGGCCCATGGTGGCCCCATTGGTATAACAATGTGCACAAGAGCACAGGATTTGGGGAAGCCCGATCCCTTCCCGACCCCTTGTCTGATCAGCTGCATGACCTAGAGCAGTCAGCCATGCCTTATTACAACGAGCTGAACGCTCAAACCTTCAATTTCTAGCCATGCTACAATCCACCGATCCAAGAAATCAAAACATCCAGATTTGGGTGCATGACCAATTATGCCCTCGGGCAGAAGCAAAAGTCTCAGTCTTTGATTCTTCCGTTCAGGGAGGTGACGCTGTGTGGGAGGGCATACGGGTCTACAAGCAAGGTGTTTTTTGTCTTGAACAGCATTTGGACCGATTGGAAGATTCTGCTAAAGCCATGGACTTTGTTGATGTGCCTTCACGTGACGCCATCAAAACGGCCATCATGAAGACCCTGAAAGCTAATGGCATGACTGAAGACTGCCACATTCGCCTCACCTTGACTCGCGGAGAAAAAAGTACCTCAGGCATGGACCCTCGACTCAATGTGCATGGTTGCACATTGATTGTATTGGCAGAGTGGAAGCCGCCGGTCTATGACAATGAAAAGGGCATCAGCATCATGACCTCTAGCATCAGGAGAAACAGCCCGATGCACTTGGATTCAAAAATTCATCACGCCAACCTGATCAATAATATTTTAGCAAAAATCCAAGCAAACCATGCAGGGGTTGACAGCGCTTTGATGTTAGACAACCTAGGGTTCATTTCAGAAATGAATGGAACCAATCTGTTTTTGGTGAAGGATTCCGTGTTGTACACGCCACATGCAGATGCCTGCTTGCACGGGATTACCAGACAATTGGTGATTGATTTGGCTCATGAGATGGACATGCCTGTTAAGGAGAAAAACCTGAGCCTTACTGAACTTTACGCTGCAGATGAAGCCTTTGGAACAGGCTCCATGGGCGAGTTGACACCGATAGTCTTAGTGGATGGTCGCCGCTTGAGCAATCGTAGAGGCAGTGAGTTCACCCAAAGACTTCAGCGGGCTTTTTATGCGTTGTCAGATAGGTATTGCACACCTATAGATTGAATCAAGACCTGTGATGCGGTTCACCTGAATCGTGCATTTTGCCTTAAGTTTGCAATCCTTTAAAAGGGGTCATTAGCTCAGTTGGTTTAGAGCGCTGCCTTGACAGGGCAGAGGTCACTGGTTCGAATCCAGTATGACTCACAACATCTTCAATGGCAACACGACTGATTAATCATGAAAAAATTAGTTCTCTTTATCTCCCTTCTTTTTGCAAGCTCCATGGCATTTGGTCAAAGCATGAGCATTTCTCATTCCGGGATATCACCAATTGACACTTTAACAGTCTATGTGGGTCAGGACATTACTTTTTATTATGGTGGTGGGCAATCTCACCCCATGACAGAGGGTTGGGCTTCAGGGCAGTCATCCACACCGATTCCATTTCCAACACAAACGGTATCACCCACCATTCAGTCCAAGGTTTTTCACATGGACAGCATTGGTGTTTACTACTTCCATTGTGGGAATAACCCAAATAATACAGCGGCTTGGGGAAAAATCACAGTAGTTGATTCTGCAGGAACTGCTGGTCTAAGTCCATTGGCTACTTTGCCAGAATTCAAAGTATATCCCAACCCAGTTGATGATATATTAACGGTTGAAGGATTGATTGGCTTAGCTACCATTCATGACCTCAAAGGCGTTACAGTGATGACTTTTTCATCACCGACTGTTGATGTGACTCAGTTGCCTGCAGGGACTTATGTGGTTGAGTCCGCTAGTCGTGGTGTGCGATTTGTGGTGAAGTAAACATCAATCCTATATGCCAGACGCCATTTGTCGAGTCGGAATGCATCTTTTTTTTGTGAAAGCTGTAACTTCACAGGCATGAAACAATTCCTTTTCCCTCGAGCCAAGTCCATCCATCGCAGCCAGTTCATTGAGTTGATCTACACGCTCCTTCGCGTGCATGTTGGCTATAGCATGTTTCAGGCTGGTTGGAAAAAGGTTCAGGACTTCCCCATATCACAGGGCTTTGTTGATCACCTCAGCGACAAGGGGTGGCCCATGCCTGAGGTGCTTGCCATCATGGCAGGCTGGGGTGAGCTGTTAGGAGGTGCCTTGTTGACATTGGGTCTGTTCAATCGCATTGGCGGACTGCTCATCATGGTGACAATGGGCGTAGCCGCATTTGTGCACAATGGTGCGATGCCTATTGTGGAGGCGAATGATGCACAGTTGTATTTCTGGATAGCCACATTGTTCACGGCCATGGGCCCAGGAAAGCTGTCGCTGGATCGCTTGATTCGACCGTAAAAGTCAGTTAATGGGCATTGTAATATGCCTGGAACTGCTTTGTGAAAAAGTCATCCGTTCTGTCCGTGAAAGGAATGATGAAAAACGAATAATTGTAGGGTTTGTCAGCTTTAAAAAGGTATTCCTCTTGAGGCATAGCACCCCAACTATCATCACCGCCAAGACCTCTTTGACCTAAGTCAATGTTTAATTGAGTAAGGTCTTTCTCCTTGATATCAATGGTGTGCTTGGTCATATTTACTTTTGGAGACCCATCCCTGTTATTTATTTCTTGGGCCTTTTTATTTTCATCATAAATTAAACCATGGGTGGCGTCAAAATCTTCATTTGGCATGGGTAAAGCACTAAAGCTGAAATTATCAGGGTTGTTTTTCGACGCAACAAAAAGCAATCCGCTGTTGTCACTGTTGTGTACAGAAAGCCATCTGACACCAGTTTTGTAGCCGTTTTCTTGAGGTCTTATGTAGGGCACATATTGCTCTTTAGCTGTGCTTTTATACAAATCAACAAAAGAAGATGCTTTTCTGTCATTGTAATTTTCCCAAGGTCCTCTTCCGTAATAGGTGATTGCATTGTATGCTTTTGGCAATTGCATTCGCATGCCTATTCTTGGTATATCACCCTTGTAGTCACTGGCATTTAATTGGTTTGAAACCTTAATAATGCCTGAAGGGTATATCTCGTAAGTCGTAGTGAACGTTGTGTTCACCCCAGGCAAATCATAAACAATATCAATCACAGTATTTTTAGCATTGACAACCTTAAAAGAGCTGACGCTTGCATTTTCACTAGCGTTCTTCCATTCAATGTTTTTCAAATGCATGCTGTTTCCAAAGTCATTGTCTGTAGGGGCTCTCCAGAAATTTGGCTTGGGGCCTTTGTTGTTTTTTATCAACTGTTGACCCTTGTATTGGTAGGAGATAATACGTCCTTCATCCTTATTGATTTCTAATTTGAACGCATCATTAAACAAAGTCAGAATGCCTCCCTTTTCTGTTTTATTGATAGCGCTTCCAGAGTCACTTATAGGTTGTGAAAGCCATTTGATGTTTTGCTGTAGCAGAATTTGCTCATGAGCAACTTGATGTCCTTTCTTTAGGATTCCCCAGTCTTCCTTCAAGGTGGCTCCAATGGTTAGAAAGTACTCTGTGTTCTTTTTGAAATCAATGTCAGCTAACGACAGCTTAAGTTGTTTTTTATTGTGTGGGAGAACATTGATGTCTTGTGATTTAAAAGTGTGAATCTCTGCCCCATTAGCTTTGATGCTTGCATTGATGTTGAAAGCATTCAAGTTTGTGAAGTCATACAAGTTTTCAATCGACAGGGTCACTTCATTTGTTTTTGAAGTTTTATCAATGAAATTGATGAATTCATGGGCTTTTTTTACCTCGTGCAATGCGGGTTGAGGTGTTCTGTCCGGAAAAACAATTCCATTGTTTAAAAAAGGGCCATCGGTTGGCATGTTCTCCCCATAATCCCCTCCGTAGGCATAATACTTTTCACCTTTTTCATTGGTCTTCCAAATAGATTGATCTACCCAATCCCAAATAAAACCTCCTTGTAAATTGTCGTGTTTTTCAATTATATCCCAATAATCTTGAAAATTCCCTGTGCTATTTCCCATAGAATGCGCATACTCACTTGGAATAAATGGCCTGTCTGTTTTGCCAGCTACTCGTTTAAAAGTGGCGGGAGTCGGGTATTGTGGAACAATGATATCGGTATTCTTTTTCATGTTAAAAAGACTGTGGTCAGCATTGTAAGTTCTTTCGTACTGTACAGGTCTTTTCGATTTGATGTCATGCTCCTTAATGGCTTTGTAGCCAGCGTAAAAATTTCTGCCGTTACCCGCTTCATTGCCCATTGACCAGATAATGACTGATGGATGATTTTTATCGCGCTCAACCATTCTAACCATTCTGTCAACATGTGCTTTTTCCCAACTCGCTTTTTTCGCCAATGTGTGCTCTTCGTAATACATGCCGTGCGATTCAATATTGGCTTCGTCAACAACATAAATGCCATATTTATCACATAAGCCGTAGAACATCTCTGGTTGTGGATAATGGCTCAACCTCACAGCATTGATGTTGTTTTGCTTCCACAGTAATATGTCATGAATGATTTGCTCTTTGCCGATCACATGTCCTGTTTCTGGATTGTGCTCTTGGGTATTCACGCCTTTTAACGTGATGATTTGGTTGTTGACGTACAATAGACCTTTTTTGATTTCTACCGTTCTAAAGCCAATACTATTAGATGTTGACTCTGTAATTTTGCCATTCTCTTTAAGCGTAACAATCAGTTGATACAAATTAGGGTGTTCTGCAGACCATGATTGTGCATTCTTGATGGCATTTAAAAAGCTGGTACTGTCAATGCTATTCTTAGCAAGAACTACCGTCTTGCTTTGTGTGTCAATCAGCTCATTAGAACTGTTTAGTAGCTTGTAAGTGACTTCTAGAGCTTTGGTTTCTGCAGTATGATTTTGAAATTCCACATCAATAGCTAAAACACCATTTTTGTATGTCTTGTCTAATAACGAGCTGATTGCTAAATCCTTTATTCTAGTTTTTGGCTGTGCATACAGGTAGACACTTCTTTCTATGCCGCTGATCCGCCAAAAATCTTGACAGGCTAAATAAGAGCCATCGGTCCATCTGTAAATCTGAATGGCAATGGTGTTTTCCCCTGCTTGTAAATGGTTACCAATATTGAATTCGGCAGGTAATTTGCTCCCTTGAGAGTAGCCAATGTATTCCCCATTAATCCAAACAAACCCTCCAGATTTCATGGCGCCTATATGAAGAAAGACTTCTTTCCCTATCCATTCGGGATTAACAGTGAAGGTTCTTTTGTAAGAGCCAACGGGATTGTAGTCATGAGGGACTTTACCAGGGGTTTTAGGATGCTTTACATCTACGTATTCCATCTCATCAGAGATTGGGTATTTGTAATGCGCAAACTCGTATTGGTGATTGCTGTAAATCGGCGTCCCGAAACCTTCAATTTCCCAATTTGCAGGAACGTTAATGTCATCCCAATCTTTTGTATCGTAAGAAGGAATAAAAAACTCATAGGGCTTGTCAATTGGCTTCTTTACCCATTTAAATTTCCAAACCCCATTTAAAGAAAGGTGGTTTTTTGAACTTTGATGCTCGTTTTTAATGGCGTTTGCCTCATTGGAGAATGAATAAAAAGTAGCGTGTGGGTCTTCTTTGTTTTCAGAAATAACAAGTTCATTTTCTATGTAAGAGTAAATACTAACGCCATTCACCTTCTCGTCTTGAATGTTTTCTGTTTCCTGACAGCCAATGACAGCCAACACACTCAAGCATGCGATCATTCTATTTTTACTATTTAGCGCTCTCATGTTTAGCTTTCTTTATTAATGATCTTAATGTTCGAGTTCAATTGTCCAATTGACAGTGTACGTTTCATCGGGGTTCAATATTAGTAAACCGATGTTATTATTTAAGCAGTTGGGCGGCGCGGTTAAAGGCTCTATGGCAATGCAGTCTTTTTCAGTTGAAGGGGTGTAAACTTGAATGTAATTCTCGCTTGCTGAAGAGCGGAGGTTCACATTGTAGTTTGGGGTTTTGAAGCCAATAGCATTCTTTAATAAAGAAAAACAGTCATCCAATTTTTTGTCTTCTATCTGAAATTCAGAATTATAATTGTTTGCAGCAAACCTCAATGGAGACATGTTTTTATTGAAAATAATTTTCTTTGAACTGTTAATTGACAACTTGCTTTCCTGCAGGTTTTCGCTGAAAAAATACGGATGCCAACCTAAACTATAAGGGAAAGGGTCGTCATCCTTATTTTCTATATGAGCAGTTAATTCAATACCATTTTTGAAAAAAGTGTAGGTAATTATAATAGAATATTTGAAAGGAAACCCTACCTCTCTCTCTGTTTGGTCGTGTTTTAAGCTGACGGTTAGTGAGTCCTCAGTGGTTTTATGGTTTAAAATTTTAAAAACCTTATTGTAAACGAGCCCATGAATTGCGCTTTTTGTTTCTGGGTTGTTGATTTCTAGCTGGTAAACGGTGTTGTTGAAAGTGTATTTCCCATTTTCAATCCTGCCAGTAAAAGGAAACAAGATAGAAGAAGCATACTTTTTCTCGCTAGAGACAGATTCAAATTCTTTAATAACCTGAATGTTGTTTAACGTGAGCTCTTGTAAACTGCCACCTTGGTTTAAATATATTCTTGCTCGAAAGCCAATGTCAGAATTACTCACCTCTAAGTAATTCCCGTCTTTTTTATGCGCTATTTCGTACACGATTTTTCATTTTATAATGAATGTCTAATCAATAAGATTGATGGGACCTGGGTATGTCCAACTGTTCTTTCTTCGTTAAGATTTGTGCAAGTTGCTTTCCCATTTCAGTAAAATCTGTTGCCATTCCGCCTTCTAATACGTCTTTTAGTAAGCCATTATTGATAGCTACTATTCCTGAATCTGTACCTACTTTTAACTTTTAATAAAAATAAGATATTAAAACTAGATGAGAGAAATTATATCTATAGCCCCTGGTCGGTCTTGCCTTTTTGGAGATCACCAAGATTATTTAGGGCTGCCAATAATAGCCTGTGCTATTAGCAGGCATATAACACTGCATGCCATAGAGAATAATGAAAGGTGCTTTAATGTTTCAAAACCAGACATCAATAAAACCAGAAAAATTGAGTTTGACGCTATAACCGTTGATATGAATGTTATTGGCGATCATTTAATGTCAGTTTTAAAAGTTGTTAGAAAGTATGATTGTATTCCAGATAGGGGGTACGATGTCAAAGTGACAGGCAACATCCCTATCAATGCAGGAACTTCTAGCTCCTCGGCTGTGGTCATTGCTTGGACGAAATTTTTGCTAGAAGCTTTTGGCTGCAACAAGGAAGTCACGCCTGAGCTTGTCTCAAAAATTGGCTATGAAGCAGAAGTTGTTGAGCAAAATGCTTCAGGAGGGAAAATGGATCAATACAGTATTGGATTAGGGGATATCATTTACCTTGAAACAGGTGATGATTTTTCTTACGAAAGAATGAAAGTGCGTTTGCCAGGATTGATCATTGGAGAATCAGGGATTCCAAAAAACACAGAGGGCCTTTTAAAAGAACTGAAAGAAAATTCTTGGCTATCTATCCTCAAGATAAAAGAAGCCGATTCCAATTTCGATTTGAAAAAGGCAGTAAAAAGTGATTATGATAAATACAAGGCTATTTTACCTGATCGTCTGCAGCCCTATTTTTATGCGGCAATTTCAAACCATGATATAACGAGAAAAGCGCATAAGGAGTTTAAGAAAGATGAAGTCGATTACCAAAAAATTGGTAGCCTCATGAGTGAACATCATGAAATCTTAAAAGATTCTTTAAAAATTACTGTTCCAAAAATTGATGCAATGATTGATGGAGCACTTGATGCGGGGGCCTATGGTGCTAAAATAGTTGGCTCTGGCAGAGGGGGAAGCATCGCCGTTCTAGCTCCTGAAGGAAAAGAAAAGGACGTTGTAGAAGGAATCATGAAAGCTGGAGCTAAAGATGCGTACCAAGTGAGTGTTGACCCTGGAGCTAGAATTTTAAATAGAAAAAACTAAACCCCCTCACTGCCATGAAGTATGGCTTGACGGAGGTCGTTAACCTGCTTGTGGAGCAAGCGTTGGTAGGCATCAATCTTGTCTGAACTGCCCTCGTTTGCATGCACGGCAATGTGCTTGAGGCTTTCAGTCCACTGAGCACTCTGGCCATAAAAGGAGCTGCTGGATGTCTCCATGAAATTGAAAGTATTGAAGCTTAAAAAGCAGGCACTGCTGTTGCTCTGCTCTACAAGCACCACGTTGTTGCCAACAGCGATGTCGACAATGTACAGATCAAAACGTGCAGCAAGATCGACGCCATTGGCTAGTGTTTTTCTGCCAGTTGTTGCTTGTTGAACCACGCAATCAATCAAGTTATCCAAGTCAGTTAAGATGGCCTCAACATCATCCAAGTCTTTCAAGAGCTTGCTCTCCCACATGTGATAAATCTGCTTGAGAGTTCCCAGGTAGCAGGTCGGAGACCAAATCTCGACTGAAGGAATACTGGCATAGGCATTCCAGACCTGTTGGTTCATGGCCTCCCTGCCTGGATCTATTTGGTAATCGATGTAGTTCAAATCCTTGAATGCCTCTAGATTGAGTACAGCCTTGGCCCAATAAAAGGCCTTCATGCGTCCCAAATTTTGGTACTTGAAGGCGTAGAAAATTGGCGCATCGTTGCAGACATAGGTCATGCGTGCTTGCAAGTCGGATTGACTGAAACTCACCATGCGCTCAATAATGCGCTTGTTGTAAGCCTTGTAGTCTGCCAAGGTTTTGATTGCCTTGCCGGCATCAAAGTCCACGCGTCGCTCATCGGCCACATCCCTTGAGTCCATGCTGACCCCAAACTGAATAGCCAGCTGATTGGCTTCTTCAAAGGTGAGGGTTGACTGCCCTCGCAACCGCCGGTAGGCTGCATCCATGCTGATCTTGAGCGTTTCCTGCATCAAGGTCACGATGGACTGGCTCTTAGGCAATCGATCCTTGACTTTGTTGAGAAAACTAATTTGTATGTCTTTGGTGGATGTGTTCATGATCAATCGTTGAAAGTCTCAGGGACCTCAGCCCCATTGTGCTTTGTTGTGGTCAACGGATTCCTTGAGCAAGTCGTTCAGAACCGCTAAGTCCACATCCTCGAGTTTGTTGATGTACAAGCAGCCGGCACCCGTCTTGTGCTTGCCAAGTTTAGCTAGTCGCTTGGCGTGAATGTTGTCCAAGTCTCCCATGCTGAGGTACAGGGAAAGTGAGGTTTTACGTGGGGCAAAGCCGATGAGTGGCCAATCACCCTCCCTGCCAGTAGCGTATTTGTAATGCACTGACCCATAACCAATGATGGTCTTGCCCCACATCTTGGGTTGCTTGCCGGTGATTGCTTGCATCATGCTATCCATCACCACGGCGTCGTCACGGCGCTTGATGGGTAGCACCTTCGCGATGAAGTCATCCACAGATTCTAGGGTTTCTTTGGTTTTATTCTCTGCCATTGCTCGATTCAATCCATCATGCCTGCAGCAACGGTATTGCCACTGTTGATGTCAACCAAGATAAAACTTCCTGTGACATGATTGCTGAGGTAGCTGTCGCAGGCGATCGGCTTACTTGCCATCCATTGAATGCGTGCTATTTGATTTGTCTCAAGTGGCCCCTCAGGACTTTCAAAAGCCAAATGCTCAACGTCAAGCAAGGCGTCCACGGTAATCATGGCCTGGCCTTCAGTGCTTCCCTGTCGGATGGCATATTTACTGCCAGGCCGTTGTGCTTGGTTGTCCAACCAGCAGATGGTGGCCTGCCCTCGCTTGCGTGCATCGGGGGCTTGCCCACTGGCGATGACATCACCGCGACTGACATCGATGTCGCGATCTAAATTGATGCAGATGGATTGGCCCATGGAGGCCGACTCAAGGGATGTGTCGCCAATCTGGATACCTGTAACGATGGCTGGGTTGTCATGAGGGGCCACGATAATCTGATCTCCCACCGTGACGGTGCCGCTGGCAACCCGGCCGGCATAACCGCGGAAGTCATGGTGCGCATCGGAGTGGGGGCGGATGACTGTTTGCACAGGCATGCGGAAGTCACCGTCGGTGAGGGTCACTTGAATCTGCTCAAGGTGCGCCAGCAAAGGGTTGCCTTGGTACCAAGGCATGTTGCTGCCCGCATCCACCACATTGTCGCCCATCAAGGCAGAAAGGGGGATGAAATCAACTTGTTGAAGCTTGCACGCCTTGGTGACAGCGTCAAAGTCCTTGACAATGGCCTGGAAAGTGCTTTCATCGTAGTCAACCAAATCCATTTTATTGACGCAAACGGTTACGGACTCAATGCCTAAGAGTCCGGCAATGAAGCTGTGGCGACGAGTCTGCTCTACCACGCCATGGCGGGCATCAATCAGGATCAATGCGGCGTTGGCCGTGGAGGCACCGGTGACCATGTTTCGAGTGTACTGCACATGGCCAGGTGTGTCAGCTATGATAAATTTCCTCGTGGGTGTGGCAAAGTACCGGTAGGCTACATCAATGGTTATGCCTTGCTCGCGTTCGTCCTTGAGCCCGTCAGTGAGCAGGCTGAAGTCAATGCGGTCCAAGCCTTTTCGCTTGGAGGTTTTCTCGATGGCTTCCACTTGATCGATGTAAACGCTTTTGCTGTCGTAGAGCAAACGCCCAATCAAGGTTGACTTGCCGTCATCAACGGAACCGGCTGTGGTGAATCGTAAAATGTTCATGGTGTTGTTCAATGGTGTTGTTGGCTGATCAGAAGTAACCTTCCTTTTTGCGCTCCTCCATGGAGTTTTCGCTGCGCTTGTCATCTTCGCGGTTGCCGCGTTCAGTTTGTCGGGAGGTCTCAATCTCGCGAATCACATCGTCCAGTTCAACGGCTTCTGATGCCTGACCTCCCGTGATGGTTATGTCACCCAAGGTGCGGAATCGGACTGACTTCATGACAGGGGTCTCGCTGTCTTTGATGGTGATGAAATCGGACACAGGCAGCCAGCTGCCACTGCGCCATATCACCTGGCGTTCACGAGCAAAATAGAGTTCAGGCAATGCAATGCCTTCACGGCGGATGTAATGCCAAACGTCCATCTCTGTCCAATTGGAAATCGGAAATACCCGGAAATGCTCACCGTGGCGTTTGCGACCATTGAATAGGTTCCAGAGCTCAGGCCGTTGGTTTTTTGGATCCCATTGACCAAAGTCATCCCGATGGGAGAAGAAGCGTTCTTTGGCGCGGGCCTTTTCCTCATCGCGTCTAGCTCCACCCATCAGGCAGTCAAAGCCATGAGTCTCAATGGTATTAAGCAGGGTGGTGGTCTGCAAGCGGTTTCTGTTGGCATTGATGCCTGTTTCTTCCGCCACCAAACCGTCGTTGATGGAGTCTTGCACCAAGCCAACAATCAGCTGGGCATGCATGGTTTTCACAAAGGCATCGCGAAAAGCCATGGCTTCAGGAAAGTTGTGTCCGGTATCAATGTGTACCAATGGAAAGGGGAGGCTAGCAGGGGCAAAGGCTTTCTTCGCAAGGTGGCTGAGCACGATGGAGTCTTTGCCGCCAGAGAATAGAATGCAGGGGTTGTCAAACTGAGCAAATACTTCTCGGATGACATACATGGCTTCTGCCTCGAGTTCGTCGAGATGGTCAAGCATGGTTGAATGGAATATGGGTGAGAATTTGTTGGGTGCAAGTCGCTAGATCTTGCAAGTCGGTGTGCACATGGATGGCTGCCTGTTTTGGGGCTTCAAAGGGAGAAGAAATACCTGTGAAGTCAGGGATTTCACCCGAGCGAGCCTTGGCATAAAGGCCTTTTACATCACGGGACTCACAGACGTCGAGGGGGCAGTCCACAAAGATCTCCGTGAAGCGCTCATTGCCAATAATATTTGCGGCAGCTTGGCGATCAGCCTCAAATGGGCTAACAAAGGCGGTGAGGACAATGAGCCCTGCATCTGCCATCAAGTTGGCCACTTCTGCCACGCGGCGGATGTTTTCTGTGCGGTCTTTGTTGGAAAACCCTAAATCGCCATTGAGGCCATGTCGGAGGTTGTCCCCATCAAGCAAGAAGGTGTGCTTGCCTAATTGGTGCAAGGCCACTTCTGCGGCATTGGCAAGGCTGCTTTTGCCACTACCGCTCAGCCCCGTGAACCACAGCACTTGACCATGCTGATTCATGGCTTGTTCGCGATCAGCAACACCGATCTGGTAGGCCTGTTTGACCACATGGTTTGAATGGCTCATGGAAGTAGGAATTGGAGGTAACTCAGGACAATGGCACCGTACAAAAAGGTCAGTCCAATACCCATTCGAAGGTAGTCAAGGCTCTTGTATCCCCCGGGACCATAAACCAGCAAATTGGTTTGGTAGCCAAAGGGAGTCAGGAAGGCATTGGACGCACCAAAAGCCAACCCAAGGAAGGCCACTTGCGAAGGTAAAACGCCGCCATTGACCATGGCTGCTACCATGGGGAAAAGGATAGCGAGGGCTGCAATGTTAGACAGGGCATTGGTTGCAATGGTGGTAGCAACAAAGAGCATCACAAGCCAAGTGATAGCGCTGAGGTCACCGGTGCTTGCCTGCAGCCAAGCCAAGGCTTGATCCGGTGCACCCGATCGCATCAATGCGAGACTGAACCCCAAGGCGCTGACTAGAACAGTCATCAGTTCCCAGTCTACGTGTCTTTTCACATCACCCCAACGAATCAGTCCTAGTGCACCACCCGCTGCGCCTGCAGTAACCAAGGCCGTCAAGAAGTCTACCTGACCGGTCAGCCAGCCCGCAAGGATGAGTGCTGCGGCGAGCAAGCTCAAGCCTTTGGATGTTTTGGAAAGCACGGGCAAAGGCGGTCGGGCATCCAGGGAGTACAAATGCTTGTTGCCTTCAGTCAAGCTGTCAAAGCCTGACCCGCCAACCAAGAGCAAGAGGTCACCAGCCTGCAAGATCAAGTCGCCAATCTTGCCTTCCATGCGTCGCCCTTGTCGATGGACAGCCACAATGGCAGCGTCAAATCGCTGACGGAACTGACTGTCGCGCACCTTGCTGCCTGCCAGGTTGCTGCCTGGCGGGATCATGGCCTCAATGATGGCGGACTGATTAGCAAAGTCTGTGAGTTCATTTTGTGGCAAGGCCAATCCGCTGTGGGACTGGGTCAAGGCGCGTACCTGGTCTAAGTCGCCGGCAAAAAACAAGCGATCATCGGCCTCCAGAATTTGGCTTGGAGCCACCGGAGAAATGCAGTGACCCTGTCGGAAAATCTCAACCAAATACAGCCCGTGCAGCTGCCTGAGCCCTGCTGTCTCCACGCTGAGGTTGGCATAGCCTCCGCCTGCCACAACCCGTGTCTCGACGGTGTATTCTCTTCGAAGCTCAACCTTGGGCGCCCCTCGGTCAGGCAAAATACGAAAGGCGAACAGCGACAAAAAGCCAATGCCACCTACCGTGACCAGTATGCCAATGGGGAGGTAGTCGATGCTGTGAAGGATAGGGAAGCCATTGTCTTCCAATAGGCCATTGAGCACCAAATTGGTGCTGGTGCCAATCACGGTAATCACGCCACCCAGGGTTGCCGCAAAGGCCAGGGGCATCAAAAAAGGCGCTGCAGAACGGCCCTTGCTCAGGGCCCAAGTCCGAACCGGCGCCATGAGCATGGCAACCACTGCGGTGTTATTCATCACAGATGAAGCTGCCGCGGTCAAGGTCATCAGTTTCAGCAAAAACCGCCGAGGGCTAGCTTGGCTGCGGACCATCCACTGAGCCAGCGGCAGGTAGGCTTGTGCAGCACCAGCTAAAACCATCAATGTGATCAAAATTAACAAGGATGGCGTGGTCAATGCACCCATCCACTCAGCGACCGATAAATGACCGCTCAGCACCAGAAGCAAAGCCCCCAATCCAAATGCCATGGCAGGCTTGACCTTTGGAAGGAACAGGGCAATTATCACCAGTGCGTAGGTTATCAGAATCGTTGTCATTGTCGGTCAATCAGTCGCCAAAGGTAACTATATCCTACTAAATTGGTAGGAGTTTATTTTCCTGCCAGTCTTTGCCCTACTTTCATGCCATGAAACGCTTCCTCACCAAGGCCAATGGTCTGTTCCTTTCAGCCATAGCTATTGTCCTTTACCTTGTCTTTGATGCAAGCATCGATTTAGGCGGTGACAATGCGGGTTATTACATCCTAGGCAAGGCCTTGCATGAGGGCTTTGGCTACACCAACATCCACTTGCCGGGCATGCCGCCTGCGCAGCATTTCCCACCGGGATACCCATTGATTTTGAGCTTGTTGATGACCGTTTCCATGAAGTTAACCTGGCTGAAGGTGGCCAATGGGCTGATGTTTGCCGCCGCCTTGTTCTTGATGCGACCCCTGTTCCAACGCATGACAGGATCAGCTGCCATTGCATGGGTTGCCGTTGGCTTGTCCTTGCTCAACAGCCATTTGCTGACCTCATCAACCATTTTAATGAGTGAGATCCCCTTTTTGCTCATATCGGTGTTAGCGCTCACTTTTTTAACCCGTTTCACAACGGGTAAACAAGCACCCTGGCAGTCACCAGCATTCTGGTTGGTTGTGGTGCTTTCCGTGGCGGCCTTTCATGTACGGACCGCAGGGATTGCACTGGTAGCAGGGATTGGCTGGTACCTTCTCTTGGAAAAACGATGGATGGCAACCGGGCTTTATGCGCTGTCATTTGTTGGCTTGTCCCTGCCTTGGTTCCTTCGCGGACAGTCCTTAGGAGGCAACAGTTATTTGCAGCAATTGGTGCGGGTTAATCCCTACCGGCCGGATGAGGGCTTGTTGGACATGGGCGGATGGCTAACCCGGGTGACGGACAATGCCTGGCGATACCTTCACCAAGAGATCCCTAACGGGCTCTTCCCTCAACTGGAAGTGGCCTACACCACAGAGCCGCCGGAAGGGCACACTTTGATTGGCGTCCTGTTGCTGGCTTTGATTATTTGGGGGGTGGTGAAAATGCCCCAATGGCGCAGCCTACTTATAGGCTACCTAGGTGCCTCCTTTGCCATCTTTTTGCTCTGGCCCGATGTCTGGTTTGGGGTGCGATTCATGCAGCCCTTGATTCCCTTCATTGGCCTGGTTGCCCTTGTGGGATTGTGGGATGTGGTTGGCCGCTTCAAGCTAAAAATATCCCCGTGGTGGTTGGCTGTAGTCTTGTTGCTTCAAATGCCCAATGTCAAAGACCTTCAGGTAGCTTCTGACACACGGTTCTCCTCTGCATTCAGCAACTACTTTGCCTTAGCTAAACACGCAGGGGAGTCCCTTCCTGCTGATGCCATTGTGTTGACAAGCAAGCCAGGCCTGTTCTACATCCATGGCATGCGAAGCTGCCTGCGCATCCCTTCCAAGTCAGACCCCGAGGCTTTTTTGCAGAAAATTGATGAGATGGGCATCACCCACATCTTGGTGGACCAGATGGGCTATTCCTCGGTGGGTCGTTATTTGGTGCCAGCCATCCAGCAATACCCCAATCGCTTCAAAGTACTCATTCAGTTGCCAAACCCAGAAACCTATTTGATCGAATACCTGCCAGCAGAGTAGGTCATTGATCAGTTCAATGCAGTTGAACCCAGCGCAGGTGCTCACGTGTGCCCGAACCTGTCAACTGAATGACATAGCTGCCAGCAGGCAAGACGGGCAACGCCATGCGCGGCCCCTTCCAGTCCATTTGATGCAGCAATTGTCCATTGAGGTTGAGGATGCGAACTTGTTCCATGCCGTGATTGGGATGGTTGACAGCAAGCACAGCTAGGCCATGAGAAGGATTGGGCATCAGAACCCATTGGGCCTGACTCACTTCATCCTGCATCACCCCATAGGTCAATCGCACATCGTCCATGTAGAGGTTGTTGCCTCCGCCTGAAACCATCTCAAATTTGATCATCAGGTGTGGGTTGTTCTTGTAGGCGCTCAGCATGATGGTGGTCTCCTTCCAGTCAGAGGCTTGCGGCACATAGGGAGAACTTGGAACCAGGGCACTCGTCCCCAGTTGGAAGGCAGGGGTGATGCGAACCAGGGACCAGTTAGCCCCGCAGTCAGTGCTGACGTAAACCTTGAGTTGGTCATCATCCATTCCGGTTTTTCGTGCAAAGGCATGCGCAAACTTCAAGGTGAGACTGTTGGCAGATGACAGGGCTATCGGGCCTGCAATCAAGGCATCGCCACTGCCAGCGGCATTCACGTTGAAATTGGGGTGGTAATAGGAGGCATTGCCTGTTTGCTTCACATTGGTACTTCTTGCCCAGTTTTTGTTGTCGCCGTTACCTTCCACGGTCCAGATGCTGTTAGGCAAAGGGTCTTCCATGCCAGCATAGAAATAGGGGCTGTGGGTCGTACCTCCTGCTGGACGGATGGTGATCAGGTTGGTTTTTGTTTCACTGTCGCTGCCCTGACCATTAAGGATGCTTAGTTTAACCTGGTACAGGCCATCTTGAGACAATGTGAATTGCGGGTTGGCACTCATGAAGGTCTGCAGGGCACCTGTCTGCGTGTTTTTTACTTCCCAGCTGTAACTCACGGCAGACTGAAAGGCTGATTGGTCAAACAAATCGATGAGATCGCCCACGCAGGCCAATGTGCGCGACACGTCAAAGGCTGCCGATGGGCTGCAACTGATGCTGCTACCTGACAAGCCCGTAGCCAATAGGTTGTTTGCTGAACTCAGCTGCCACCGAAGGGTTGAACTGCTCAAGACAGCCTTAGCGCGAGACTTTTGATTCAAGGTGAAGGTGTTCATGCAGTTGTCGCTGGTGTAATCCATGTAATTCTCTAGCATGTCAGGCAAGTCGGGGTTGTCATTGTGACAAGTGTTTTGTGGCAAGGCTGTGTTGCAGCCACTGCTAGAAGTGGAAACGGGGGGCGTGTCATAGCAGTTGTCGCCACCATTGCAGCCAGATTGGAAGGTGTGGTAGAGGTTGAGGTAATGCCCGACTTCATGGGTCAGGGTGCGATTGCGGGTGCCAGCTGAACTGCCGATGTCACCAAAGTTGTCGTGGCGGATGACGATGCCGTCCTGCGTCAAGGGGATGTTATAATAGGGAAAAGCTGAGTAGCCTAAGATGGTGGTGCCAGCTGCTTGGTTGCGTTCGATGTTTGTCACCACCCAGATGTTCAGGTATTTTTTGTTGTCCCAGCCAATCAGGGTTTTCACATTGTTGTTCGCTGACGTCGACAAAGGCGTCTGCGTGCGGGTGATGCCATTGCTACAATTACCACTAGGATCAATCTGTGCCAGCTCAAATTCAATCTCCATGTCTGCGGCCACCGAATGGAAGATGCTTCTGAGGTTGGCTGTGTCAGGGTTAAGTCGCCTGAAGTCTTCATTGAGGATAACCATGGCGCTATGAACCTGTGCATCAGAGATGTTGGCAGCTTGGTTGTGGTACATGATATGGACAACCACAGGGATTTTCTGCAGAACGGACTCTGCAGAGAGGTCTTGAAGCTTGATGAGACGATCAATTTCCGCATCACTTTCTGCCTGCCAATGGATGCGTTGGGAATTATTTGTGATTTGATCAGCTAAATATTCATCGCTTGCGCAGGGCTGAATCACTTGTGAAAAGACACTTGAAAAGGGCAAGAAAGTCAGTACAGTAAGGAGAATTCGGAAGGATTGCATCATGAGATGAAAGCGGTATATGTGGCTTGTTAATTGGGTCTTCGCAAGTTAGCTGTCAATAAAGCCTGCGCAACCCTTTGGTAAGTACCCAGTCTGGCGTATCTTCGCAGCCCCAAAAAAGACTAGTCAAAGTGGATATTTTAAGCTATAAAACGATTTCAGCCAATTCGGCTACAGTTGACAAACAGTGGATCATCATCGATGCCAAGGATCAAACCTTGGGTCGTCTGGCCTCTGAAGTTGCATTCCGCATCCGCGGCAAGCACAAGACCAACTTCACTCCTCACGTGGATTGCGGTGACAATGTTATTGTCATTAACGCAGACGCGGTCACCATGCATGGTGACAAAATGAACACCAAAACGTACCTCCGTTACACGGGTTACCCAGGTGGCCAGAGAAGCCGTACTGCTGCACAGGAATCTGTGAAGCGCCCCACGCGCATTGTGGAGCACGCAGTGAAAGGCATGTTGCCTAAAACCAAATTGGGCGCTGCCCTTTTCAGAAACCTGCATGTCTATGTTGGTGCAGAGCATAACCACGAGGCACAGAAGCCTACACTTGTAACAATCTAAGGAAGCTATCATGTCTACCACTCATACCATCGGCCGCCGGAAGTCTTCAGTTGCACGTGTTTACGTCAAGGAAGGTAAAGGTGTTGTCACCATCAACAAACGCGCTTTGGACAACTACTTCGGTACCACTGTGCTACAATATAAAGTGAACCAACCCTTTGCATTGACAGAGACTTTGGGTCAATACGATGTTACCGTCAACGTTAAAGGCGGCGGTACAACTGGGCAAGCTGAGGCTATCCGTTTGGGCATCTCTCGCGCCCTCTGCGAAATCAACCCTGAATTCCGTGCTGCATTGAAGCCGGAAGGATTGATGACACGTGACCCACGGATGGTTGAACGAAAGAAGTTCGGCCAGAAGAAAGCACGAAAAAAATTCCAATTCTCCAAGCGTTAATATTTGGCGCATTTGGTTTAGCATCCAAACAAGCACGACCGCATCCGCGCTACCTGCTTGTTGTTTTTAGCGAACGTAAACCCCAACAACCATGGCTCAAGCCCCCAACACACAAGAACTTCTCGAAGCAGGTGTCCATTTTGGTCACATCACACGAAAGTGGAACCCCAACATGGCCCCATACATTTTTATGGAGCGCAACGGTGTCCACATCATCGATCTGCAAAAGACCCAGCATAAACTGGCATCTGCAGGTGAAGAGATGGCAAAGATTGCTGCCTCTGGCCGCAAAATCCTCTTTGTTGCCACCAAGAAGCAAGCAAAAGATATCGTCGCTGAGACAGCAGAGAACCTCAACATGCCTTACATCACTGAGCGCTGGCCCGGTGGTCTGTTGACCAACTTTGTAACCATCCGCAAGGCCATCAAGAAGATGAGCAACATCGACAAGATGAAGGTTGATGGTCGCTTTGACACCTTGTCCAAGCGTGAGCGCTTGCAGGTTGATCGTTCACGTCAGAAACTTGAGCGCACCTTGGGTTCCATTGTCGACATGTCTCGCCTGCCTGCAGCCGTATTCGTTGTAGACATCCTTCGCGAGCACATTGCCGTTGCTGAAGCGCACAAATTGGGTCTCCCCGTTTTTGCCATGGTTGACACCAACAGCAACCCTCACTTGGTTGATCACGTGATTCCTTCGAACGATGACAAGTCATCTTCTGTGAAGGTTGTCATGGATTGCATTGCTAGTTATATTTCTGAAGGTTTGTCTGAGCGTAAGAGCTCAAAGGACAAGGCAGGTCAGGAGAAGCTGGACAAGGCTACCATGAAGGTTGAGGTTAATTCAGCTGAATAACATACCTGGAGCCTAGGCCCCATTTATCCTAACCCCAAAAATTTCAAAGAAATGGCAATTACTGCTTCTGATGTGAATAAGCTGCGCAAATTGACAGGCGCTGGCATGATGGACTGCAAGAATGCATTGGTTGAGGCCAATGGTGAATTTGAGGCCGCTATAGATAATTTGCGCAAGCGTGGCCAGAAAGTGGCTGCTAAGCGTGCTGATCGCGATGCAACTGAAGGCTGTGTGATTGCAAAGGCTTGTGATGATGGCAGTTGTGGCGTCATTGTAAGTCTCAACTGTGAGACGGACTTTGTGGCAAAGAATGAAGGTTTTGTGACCTTGACCAATCAGATTACTGATGTGGCGTTGAAGGCATCCCCAGCAAACCGCGAGGCATTGATGGCATTGTCTTTTGACGACAGCATGACAGTTGCTGAGAAGCTCACTGAGCAGACAGGCGTGATTGGCGAGAAGCTTGAGATCGCGAGCTACGAGCATTTGAGCGGTGAATTTGTTGCCTCTTACATCCATGCTGGCAACAAGCTGGCCACCTTGGTTTCCTTGTCTTCTAAGGCAGATGAGGCGGGCAGAGATGTCGCCATGCAAGCAGCTGCAATGAATCCCGTCGCTTTGAACCGCGATGAGGTGTCAACTGAAGTGATTGATCGTGAGTTAGAAGTTGCCCGTGAGCAAATCCGCTTGGAGGGCAAGCCTGAAGAGATGATTGATCGCATCGCGCAAGGTAAATTGAACAAATTTTTCAAGGATAACACCTTGATTGATCAGTCTTTCATCAAGGACAACAAGCAAACCGTTTCTTCCTATTTGAACAGCGTTGAGAAGGGTCTAGCAGTCACCGGTTTCCGCCGTGTGGGTCTAGGCGTATAAAATCTTTGCCTTTATCAAAATAGATGCCGCCCCATGGGGCGGCATTTTTTATATTTGGAAGAATCTAAACGGCTTATGAAATACAAACGCATCTTACTGAAATTAAGCGGAGAAGCCCTGATGGGCGACAAGGAATTTGGCTTGGATAACAAACAACTCAAAGCCTTTGCTGAAGAAATCAAAATGGTGGTTGCCACCGGGGTACAGGTTGGCATCGTCATTGGCGGCGGCAACATCTTCCGCGGCCTCAAAGGTGCTAGCGAAGGCATGGACCGGGTTCAGGCAGATTACATGGGGATGCTTGCCACGGTCATCAACGGTCTGGCCTTGCAGTCTGCATTGGAAAGCATTAACGTGCATACCCGCCTTCAGTCAGCCATTGAGATGGATCAAATAGCAGAGCCATTCATTCGCCGACGGGCCATACGCCATCTGCAAAAAGGCCGTGTGGTGATTTTCTCTGCAGGCACAGGCAATCCTTATTTCACCACCGATACAGGCGCCACTTTGCGTGCCGTAGAAATGCAAGCGGATGTCATCCTCAAGGGAACGCGGGTTGATGGCATTTACTCAGCAGATCCTGAAAAGGACAGCACCGCAACCAAATTTGACAGCATCAGTTTTGATGAAGTTTTCAAGCGAGGACTCACGGTGATGGACATGACGGCCGTCACCCTTAGCAGCGAAAACAAATTGCCCATCGTGGTCTTCAACATGAACATCCCCGGCAATTTGCTGAGATTGGTCAATGGAGAAAACATTGGCACACGTGTCACCAACTAAAGCCGACAAACATGGAAGATGAACTGGAATTTTTGATCGACAGCCTGACTGAGGACCTGGATAAGGTGAGTGGTCACTTGGACAAATCGTTGCTGAAAATCCGTGCGGGTCGCGCGAACCCAAGCATGCTTGAAGGCGTGATGGTTCAATACTATGGCAGCATGACGCAGTTGAGTCAGATGACGAATATCAATACACCGGACGCTCGAACGCTCTTCATTCAGCCCTTTGATAAATCCAGTATTCAGGACATTGAGAAGGCCATATTGAAATCCAACTTAGGGTTCAACCCCATGAACAATGGCGATGCAGTCATCATCAACATCCCTCCATTGACGGAGGAACGCCGCCATGAATTGGTGAAAATGGCGAAGGTGGAAGGTGAGGACGCAAAGATTTCTTTGCGTTCAGCACGGAAGGTTTCCATGGATGAAGTGAAGCGCTTAGAAAAAGATGGCCTCTCGGAGGACCGTCGCAAGGATGTGGAAATAGCTATTCAATCCCGCATTGACACGATGGTGACACAGCTTGAAGCCAAGGTGGCAGCCAAGGAGGTTGACATCATGAAGGTCTAGGATGCGCAAGCTGCAGGATGAGTTAAACAAGCGTAAATGGCGCAATGGCCAGCAATTGGCCATGACCAATGTGTTATTCACGGCTCAATGGCTCAAAGAGCAGTTCAGTCAGGCGCTGGAACCGTACCACGTCACCATTCAGCAGTACCATGTGTTGCGAATCTTACGCACAATGCACCCGGAAGGCATGTCTTCCACGCAAATTCAGCAGCAACTCCTGGACAAGACAAGTGATGTGTCACGTTTGATTGCGCGGTTGCACAAGCTCAAATTGATCAAACGAAGGAAATCCAAGGAGGACGGCCGAATCACCAACTTATTTCTGTCTTACAGAGGCTTGGAGTTGTTGGGTCAAATCCGCGCTGTGGATAAGATTGATAAGGTGATGCTTCCCAAGCATATCACTGAAGAAGAGGCGCAGATGCTCAGTGCCTTGCTCGACAAGATGCGGGGCTAATAAACCATGGACTTTCCTCGCAGATAACTACCTTTGTCAGATGACAACGACAGCCCCTGCAACCTCCCTTTATGCTGAAATGACCCCGAATCCAGAGGTCATGAAATTTGTAGCAAACCGGATGTTGATTGATATAGACCATGTTGAGTTTTCCAACATTGAAGAAGCAAAACCATCGCCCCTGGCCACTGCACTGTTCAATTTTGCCTTCATCAAGTCAGTTTTCATTTCTGGCAACTTCATTGCTTTGTCAAAGTATGATGTCATTGAATGGGAAGACGTGACCCAGGAGCTCCGTCAGTTTATTTTGTCTTGGATCAGTAGCGATAAGGCTATTTTGAACGACATACCTGATGTGACTGAATCAACCGATGAAGGGGTGAAGGCTCCTGCGACCCTGGTTCAAGAACCAAGCAATGACATTGAGCAACGCATTGTCGATATCCTTGAGGAGTATGTGAAGCCTGCGGTTGCACAAGATGGTGGAAACATTGCTTTTGCTGGCTACGACAACAAGGTGGTGAAGGTGGTCTTGCAAGGCGCCTGCGCTGGCTGTCCATCGAGTACCATGACTCTTCAACAAGGCATCAAGCAAATTTTACAGCGCATGCTGCCCACGTTGGTTGATGATGTAATTCCTGTTGAGGATATCGCGTCATGACCATTCTTGAGGTTCGGGGGCATTCGCCTCAGATTCCTGCATCTTGTTTTTTAGCCCCGACCGCTACGGTGATTGGCGAGGTTGCCATGGGCGAAACGTGCTCTATTTGGTTCAATGCCGTGGTCCGTGGTGACGTGAACAGCATCCAGATGGGTGATCGCGTCAACGTGCAGGATAACGCAGTGGTGCATTGCACCTACCAGACCCACCCCACCGTTATTGGCAACGATGTGTCCATCGGGCACAATGCCATTGTCCACGGTTGCACCATCCATGACATGGTGCTGGTAGGTATGGGAAGCATTGTCATGGACGGCTGCATCATTGGTTCAGGCAGTATCATTGCCGCTGGTGCAGTGCTAACTGCAGGCACAGTGGTGGAGCCAGGCAGCATTTACGCGGGCATCCCCGCCAAGAAGATCAAGGACACATCCCCGGCATTGACCCAGGGAGAAATTCAGCGCATTGCAGCCAACTATGGCATGTATGCAAGCTGGTACCAGAAGCCTTGATAGCTTCCCTATCTTT
>Ga0307986_10000048_pt1 | contig 75375 bp, 78 predicted proteins | sample EllFjometageno82_FD_203170 | JGI IMG/M metagenome (GOLD analysis project Ga0307986, IMG submission 203170) | Marine microbial communities from Ellis Fjord, Antarctic Ocean - #82 | ecosystem: Environmental > Aquatic > Marine > Unclassified | place: Southern Ocean | collected 2014-10-09 | reverse complement strand
ATTCCAGAAGGAAACGGTTATAGAATGTTTGGATGGCTACCTTTTAAAGACAATCATATTTTGAGCCTTTCAAATACTTCTTTTTCGAAACTTTTTAATAAAAAAGGTTTTTCGGTAAATACAAATTTAAATGGTGAAGAGCGCGCACTTGTCGTTACTGGTGAGATGGAAAAAGTTTTCCCATTAGATTTATTCCCTATGCAGTTAATAAAAGCCTGTATGATTGAAGATATTGAAAAGATGGAGGCTTTAGGGATTTATGAAGTAGTCCCAGAAGATTTTGGTTTAATTGATTATGCAAACACCTCTAAGTTGGAGGCACAAGAAATCATTAAACAAGGAATAGAGTTAATGATAAATGAAGTAGGATAAATAGATACATATGAATGCTTTAAGAAAACGGTTAGATGCCCTTAAAAAACCTTTTGGAAAGGGACAGAAATTAGAAAAGTTTGCGCCTGCAATTAATGCTTTCGATACTTTTTTGTTTGTACCTAATCACACAACAAAAAAAGGAGCTCATATTCGTGATGCTGTTGATCTAAAACGCACAATGGTTACGGTAATTATAGCCTTGATGCCTGCCTTAATTTACGGAATTTATAATACTGGATATCAGTATTATTCTCAAATGGAAACCCCCTTTACTTTTATAGAAGCCTTTATTCATGGTTCTTGGAAAATTGTTCCTATGATTATTGTATCCTATGTAGTAGGACTCTCTATAGAATTTGGTTTTGCAGTCTACAGAGGTCATGAAGTAAATGAAGGATATCTCGTAACAGGACTATTAATTCCTATGATTATGCCCGTTGACATTCCACTTTGGATGGTTGCAATTTCCACTGCTTTTGCTGTTTTAATTGCAAAAGAAGCATTTGGAGGAACCGGAATGAATATTTTAAACCCAGCACTAACCGCAAGAGCTTTCGCCTTTTTCGCTTATCCAACTTACATGTCTGGAAATAAAGTGTGGGTTTCTGAAGCAACTAATGTGGATGCTATTTCAGGTGAAACAATTCTAGGAACACTCGCTGCAGGAGGGGATATAAACTACTCAATGTTTGAAATGTTCCAAGGTGCTATTCCTGGTTCCATAGCAGAAACATCTACTCTTTGGGTAGCATTAGGTGCTTTAATTCTAATAGTTACCGGCATAGGTAGCTGGCGAATTATTACTGGAGGAATTCTTGGGGCTGCTTTAATGGGCTTGTTATTTAACCTATGGGGTGCAAATGCCCTAATGAGTTTTTCTTGGATGAATCATTTGATTGTTGGAGGGTTTGCTTTTGGAATTGTCTTTATGGCAACAGACCCGGTATCTGGAGCACAAACGAATAAAGGAAAATGGATATATGGCGTTCTAGTTGGAATTTTATGTATTATGATTCGCGTATTCAATCCTGCATATCCTGAAGGAGTAATGCTAGCGATCCTTTTAATGAATGTGTTTGCTCCAACAATTGATCACTATGTAGTGAATGGAAATATTAAAAAACGTAAAAAACGTTGGGCATTAGCTCAAGAACTTAAATCAGCATAACGATGAATAGAGATAGTAACGCTTATACCTTTTTATTTGCCACAGTGATGGTGCTTATAGTTGCATCTGCTCTTGCTTTTACAGCTACCGCATTAAAAGATTTACAAGCTTCAAATGTCCGTAAAGAAAAAATGCAAAATATCCTGGCTACTATTGGTATAAAAACCGATCGTGAAATGGCAGAAACCTTATATAACAAATTTATAGTTGAAGAACTTTCTTTAGTAACAGGAGGAGGTGTAGATACAGATACAGATGCATTTGAATTAGAATTGAATAAGGAACTGAAAAAACCAGTTTCTGAACAGCGTTTTCCTTTATATGTAGCCAATGTCGAAGGTGTTAAGTCTTATGTCGTTCCTTTGAGAGGAGCAGGATTATGGAATGCCATTTGGGGATACATTGCCTTAGAAGAAGACAAAAACACCATTAAAGGTGCTGTTTTTGATCATGTTGGAGAAACGGCTGGGTTAGGAGCAGAAATTACACAACAATGGTTTCAAAATCGCTTTGTAGGAGAAAAAATTTTTGATACCAAGGGAAAATTAGTCGGTATCAATGTCTCGAAAACAAATAATGATCCAAAAGACCTTGATAAAGATGACCATGAGGTAGATGCCATTTCTGGTGCTACCATTACAGGTGACGGGGTAACAGAAATGATTACAGAGCGTTTACAACATTATATACCTTATTTAAATACAACAGCCATAACATTGGCTTTGAACTACAATTAAATGGACGAAAAAACAGCTAATCCAATAAAAGAGGCAACCATCCTCTTCGTGAACAAAGAGAAGGAACCTCTTTTTTCAAAAAAGAATCGAAAATTATTATCAGATCCTATGGACGATAATAACCCAATCACTGTTCAGGTTTTGGGAATTTGTTCTGCATTAGCCATCACAGTTCAATTAAAACCAGCTTTGGTAATGAGTGTTTCTGTAATGGTCGTTATGGCTGCTAGCAATGTTATCATTTCTTTACTTAGAAATCTTATTCCAAACCGAATACGTATTATTGTTCAACTTGTTGTTGTAGCCTCTATGGTAATTTTAGTTGATCAGGTGTTGCGAGCATATGCCTATGATGTGAGTAAAGAACTTTCCATTTTTATTGGATTAATAATCACAAACTGTATTGTAATGGGACGTCTAGAAGCTTTTGCCTTAGGTCACGGTGTATGGAAATCCTTTTTAGATGGTATTGGAAATGCTGCAGGTTATGGTTTTATTCTAGTGGTTGTAGCTTTTTTTAGAGAGTTGCTAGGTTCAGGAAAATTATTAGGATTTCAAGTAGTACCAGATGCACTTTATGAAATGGGATATGAAAATAATGGATTGATGTTGCTATCTCCTATGGCACTTATTACAGTTGGGGTTCTAATTTGGATTCAACGAGCACGTAACCGAAGTTTAATTGAAAAAAATTAAGAGAGTCTCATGGAAGCATATTTAAATTTATTTATTAAAAGCATCTTCATAGAGAACATGATTTTTGCTTATTTTTTAGGAATGTGTTCTTATTTAGCAGTTTCAAAAACAGTAAAAACTGCAGTTGGACTTGGATTTGCTGTAATCTTTGTTCTTGCAATTACTGTTCCAATTAACTTTTTATTAGATACTTATTTATTGCGCCCAGGTGCATTATTTTGGTTAGGAGCTCAATACGCAGACTTAGACTTAAGCTTTTTAAGCTTTATAATGTTTATTGCTGTAATTGCCTCTATGGTCCAATTAGTAGAAATGATTGTTGAAAAATTTGCACCTGCTTTATATGGTGCACTAGGAATATTTTTGCCACTAATTGCTGTAAACTGTGCAATTTTGGGGGGTTCTTTGTTTATGCAACAAAAGGATTTTTCTGGCATAGCAGAGTCTGCAGTATATGGATTAGGTTCAGGAATAGGTTGGTTGTTGGCAATACTTGCCATTGCTGCTATTCGTGAAAAAATAACCTATTCTAATGTACCCGCCCCGCTTCGTGGATTAGGAATTACCTTCATAATTACAGGGTTGATGGCATTAGGTTTTATGAGTTTTATGGGAATTAAATTATAATTTAAGAATGGATTATTCAGTTGTTTTAGCGAGTGTTGTTGTTTTTTTAATTGTTACTTTTTTGTTGGTAGGAATGCTTTTAGGTGCCAAAGCAAAGTTATTGCCTTCAGGTCCAGTATCCTTACTAATAAATGGCGGTAATACTGTAGAAGTTTCCTCAGGAAGCACCTTGTTAAGCACCCTAGGAAATAATAAGATATTTTTACCTTCCGCATGTGGAGGTGGAGGAACATGTATACAATGTAAATGTCAAGTGATTGAAGGAGGAGGAGAAATTCTTCCAACGGAAGCCCCTCACTTTTCCAGAAAAGAAGTGGCAGAAGGATGGCGTTTAGGATGTCAAGTTAAAGTAAAGCAAGATATGGTTATTCGGGTTCCGGAAGAGGTTTTTGGAATCAAAAAATATGAAGCTAATGTTCTTAGAAACTGGAATGTTGCTTCTTTTATTAAAGAATTTGTAATCGAAATTCCAGAGGAAATGGATTATAAAGCGGGGGGGTATATTCAAATTGAAATACCTCAATGTGAAATTAAATATCAAGATATTGATATATCAGCTCATCCTGAAGAGCATCCTGGAGAACCAGATAAATTTAAATTAGAATGGGATAAATTTAATTTGTGGCCACTGACTATGAAAAATCCTGAAACAGTTGAGCGAGCTTATTCAATGGCTTCTTTTCCTGCTGAAGGAAAAGAAGTTATGTTAAATGTTCGTATTGCTACACCCCCTTTTGATCGTGCAAAAAATGATTGGAGCGATATTAATCCTGGTGTAGCTTCTTCTTATATCTTTTCAAAAAAAGCAGGTGATAAGGTTACTATTTCAGGACCTTATGGCGAATTTTTTATTAATGAATCAGAATCTGAAATGTTATACGTTGGCGGGGGAGCAGGAATGGCTCCAATGCGTTCTCACCTGTATGAATTATTCAGAACATTACAAACAGGTCGTAAAGTTACTTTTTGGTATGGAGGACGTTCAAAAAGAGAATTATTTTACACAGAACATTTTAGAGCTTTAGAAAAAGATTATCCAAATTTTAAATTTTACATCGCTTTATCTGAGCCAATGAAAGAAGACAATTGGAACGTAAAAGATGGTTTAGAAGGCGAAGGAGATGGTTTCACAGGTTTTGTGCACCAAGTAGTAATTGATAATTATTTAAATCATCATGATTCGCCTGAAGATATTGAAGTTTACTTTTGTGGACCACCATTAATGAACCAAGCTATTGAACGTATGGCAGATGATTTTGGAGTTCCACCAGAGAATGTTCGTTTTGATGATTTTGGAGGATAAACTTAAAGAGACTTTTTAAATATTTTTTTATTTTGGCAATGTGCTATGAAAACATTAAACTTACAGGACATTCATCAACTTGCTATGGGAGAAGTTGGTAAATATTTGGAGATTGAAGGATATGAATTTCTAGCGGTTAATTCACAAATAAAACGCTCTCCCCAGTTTGTTTGTGTAAAAGATAAAATTCTCTATTTTGTAATGGTTCAAGGTTGTTTATACCCAAATGCACCCAGAGATTTTGATTTAATTAGGATGAATAAAGTCAAAAGTCATGCAGAAAAAAATAAAGCTAGACTCTTTTATGCAGGAGTTGGTTTTGCTCACGCCAATGATTACCAAAAACCTTTAACTAAAAATGATCCGTATGTGGTTAATTTCGATGGACTCCAAACAATTATTTAGCATTGTATTTTTAGGTTTATTTTTCAGCTGCCAGCAGGATAATCATTTCGTTACAAAACGCATAGAGGGATATGCGCTTGGAACAACCTATTCTATTTCATTTAATGCAGAAAATTTAGAAGAAACTTTTGTTGAACACAAAGTAGATTCTCTTTTTACAGTTTTAAATCAATCTTTGTCAACTTATATTCCAACTTCGGATATTTCAAAAATTAATAGGGGAGATAGTTTGTTAGTTGTTGATGATCATTTTGTAACAGTATATAAACAAGCAACAGAAATTTGGAATACTACTGAAGGTTTTTTTGATCCTACTGTTGGGGCATTAGTTAATGCCTATGGTTTTGGTCCCGGTAAAAAGCTTAATACGTTATCTACTCAACAATTGGATAGTATTCTAAAATTTACAGGATGGGATAAAACAAAGTTAAGTATTAATAATACTATACTTAAGACACACCCAAAATTATATTTTGATTTTAACGCCATAGCAAAAGGCTATGCAGTTGATGTTTTAGCTAATTATCTTAGGCATCTAAAAGTCACTTCTTTTTTAGTAGAGATTGGAGGTGAAATTGTAGCTCAAGGTAAAAGTTTAAAATCTAATTCATTTTGGAAAGTAGCCATTGATGATCCTCAACAAGGAGAAGACCGAACTTTTATTCAAATAATTACATTAGAAAATGAGGCTTTAGCCACCTCAGGAAATTATAGAAAATTTTCTATAAACGAAACTACTGGAGAACAATGGGTGCATTCCATAAACCCAAAAACAGGAAAAGCGGTTCCGTCTAATGTATTGAGTGTTTCCGTCATAGCAGAAAACTGTATGAAAGCAGATGCTTATGCTACAGCACTGATGGTAATGCCTTTGCAACAGGCTAAATTACTTATTGAAAAACAACCAAGTCTGGAGGCCTATTGGATTTTGTCAGACTCATTGGACAGAGTAAAAGAGGTTTTTTCATCCGGCTTTTTAAAAGAGAATTAGTAGGCTTATAATTATTTTTTAATTGCCACAGGAATCCGTTCCTTTTTTGGAAGGGCAAAGAATTCTTTTTCAAAATTACTTAAACTAGCCAAAAAATCGATTCCTTCAGCTTTGAAACCAACAGATTGAAGTCGAAAATAGTAATCTTTTCCATACACCCTTAAATGATCATATTGTCCAAAAATACGGGTTCGTTCTTTTTTATCTATGATAGTGTCATCTTCAAAAGTAGTTTCACGGTTTTCTTCCAAGGGTACTTGTGCAATTAAGGTACCATCTTTTTTTAGAACTCTGTAAAGTTCGCGCATGGCCTTAATGTCATCGGGTATATGTTCCAACACATGATTACACAAAATCAAGTCATATTGATTGTCTTCAAAAGGTAAATCGCATAGGTCTGCTTTAATGTCTGCAAGAGGAGAGTAAAGATCGGTTGTGGTATAATCCCATTTTTTAAGGCTCTTGAATTTTGTGTAAAATACTTGTTCGGGGGCTACATGTAAAACCTTTAAGTTTTCCTTTAAAAAAGATGTTTCTCTTGAAAGGTAAAGCCATAACAGCCTGTGCCTTTCTAAAGAAAGTGTTCCTGGGCATAATGCATTCTCACGATATTTTCGATAACCATAGGGTAAAAATTTACGGTAGGAACTTCCATCTATAGGGTCTGTAAATCGAGTTCCTTTAAAGTAAAGTTTAATAAAAGGTCTAAACCAAATACTCAGTGATATTAAAAGAGGCCTAGGAATAAAATTTAATAACCATTTCATATCATAAAGGGTTCTTTCCTAAAGGGTATTTCTTCATCACTTTTAATACCTAAAGCCTCATAAATGTATTGAAAAGTTGAGAGCAGTTCTGGTTTTCCATCAATTAAAGCTACATCATGTTCAAAATGAGCACTTGCTTTACCATCTGCGGAAAGAATGGTCCAACCATCTTTAAGTTGTTTTATTCTATGTGTGCCTCCATTAATCATTGGTTCAATTGCCAAGACCATTCCTTCTTGAAATTTTTTACCTTGCCCCCTTTTTCCATAATTAGGAACTTCCGGGCCTTCATGCATTATCTTTCCTAGTCCATGTCCAACTAATTCTCGGACTACACCATAACCTTCTTTTTCACAGTGATGTTGAATGGCATAGGCCATGTCTCCAATACGGTTTCCTTCACGAAATTTATCAATCCCTTTATACAGGGAAGCTTTAGTGACTTTCAATAACTTTTCAACTGATGGATCAATCTCTCCAACTGAGAAGGTATAGGCATGATCACCATAAAAGCCATTTTTTAAAGCTCCACAGTCAATAGATATAATATCTCCCTCTTTAAGGGGTTCTTTATTTGGAATTCCATGGACTACTTGTGAGTTTGGACTCATACAAAGAGTATTTGGAAAATCATATAGGCCTAAAAATCCTGGTTCTGCTTTATGATCTCGAAGAAACGTTTCTGCAAGTCCATCTAATTTAAGAGTACAGACACCGGGTCTAATTTCAGAGGCTAACATTCCTAATGTTCTAGACACTATTAGAGCGCTTTCACGCATTAATTCAATTTCCTCTAGTGTTTTTAGTACGATTGCCGCCATATTAAAAATCTGCGTATGAGTCCTTGTAAGGTAATTTTTTCAAAATTTTTGAAAAATCTTCTACAAGACTTTCAACAGGAAATTCGACGATTCTATTGAGTTCATTTCCATCTTCAATAAAAATAAGGGTAGGGATATTTAGAATATCAAATTCTTTTTCATAACCTAGTGGACTATCTTTATATTCAGAAATAGAATACATTTCAATTCGATCTTCTGATATTTCTAGAAGATCAAGCAGTTTAAACATGCCTCCTAATTCCCGCTGAGTATCACCACACCAGGTGCCTAAAAATAATTTAAATTCAAGATTTTTACCAAGAGGCAAATAGTTTACTGACCATCCTTCAGGTATTTTAATATTTTCATATTCAGGTTTAAACCAAGCCTGAAATTCGGGGAGATTCAGATTGGCACGATTTACATAGCCAATTAGAACGGTTTCTCCTTCTTCTCCAATAATACTTTCTACATTAAGTGGTTGTTGGTATATTTTTTTTGGTACAATATTTTTACAACTTATCAGAATCAACAATAACAAGGTAAGGTAAGTTATAGTTCTCATTGTCTGTTAATTAAGGACTTTTGAGTCATAGTATTGGGTTGAGAAACATTTAATAAATCTAAAACTGTGGGCGCGATATCTCCTAAAATACCAGCATTTATTTTTTTCTTTTCAGCATCTACTAGTATAATTGGAACAGGATTAGTTGTATGGGCAGTATTAGGACTTCCATCAGTATTAATCATCGTTTCACAATTGCCGTGATCTGCAATTACAATGCTTACATAGCCAGCTTCAAGCGCAGTTTCAATAACAGCTTTCGCACATTTATCTACAAATTCACAGGCCTTAATAGCCGCTTGAATATTACCGGTATGTCCAACCATGTCTGGATTTGCAAAATTTAAACAAATAAAATCAGGTGCAGTTGTATTGATTTTTTTAATAATGGCATCCCTAATTTGAAAAGCACTCATTTCAGGTTTTAAATCATAAGTAGCTACTTTTGGTGAAGGACATAAAACACGTTCTTCTCCTTCAAATGGAATTTCTCTTCCACCGTTAAAGAAAAAAGTTACGTGAGGATATTTTTCAGTCTCAGCAATTCGAAGCTGTGTTTTTGATGCTTTAGCTAAGACATATCCAAGGGTGTCTTTTAGATTTTCTTTATCAAAAATTACATTAACTTTTTTAAAGGAATTATCATAATTAGTAAGTGTAACATAATACAAATCTAAAGGTTTCATTTCTTGTTCTGGAAAAGCTTTTTGTGAGAGCACTTGAGTTAATTCCCTACCTCTATCAGTTCTAAAATTAAAGAATAAAATTACATCATTTTTGGTGATAAGGGCTAAAGGCTTTCCTGTGCCATTATCTTTAAAAAGAGGTTCAATAAATTCATCGGTTACTCCCGCAGCATAATTTTTTAAAAGTTCTTCTGAAAAGTTAGTTGTTCCAGTCCCTTTTCCACTTATTAATAAGTCATATGCTTTTTTAATACGTTCCCAGCGTTGGTCTCGATCCATTGCATAGTATCTACCAATAATTGAGGCGAGTTGCCCACCTGTTTCAGATAATTTTTTTTCAATTCTTTCAACAAAACCTTTACCAGATTTCGGATCTACATCTCGTCCGTCAGTGAAAGCATGGAGGTAGACCTCCTTTAAATCGTATTCTCCAATAAGGTCTAATAACCCCTCTAAATGATTTATATGCGAATGCACACCACCATTTGAAAGAAGTCCTAATAGGTGAACCTTTTTATTATTGGCTTTCGCATATTCTAAACTTTTAGTTAAAACCTTTTCATTTTTTAAAGTATCATTTTCAATGGCTAAATTGATTTTAGCTAAATCCTGATGCACTATTCTACCTGCTCCCAAATTCATGTGACCTACTTCACTGTTTCCCATTTGACCCTCTGGAAGTCCAACATGCTTCCCATCTGTTCTAAGGGTATTGTAACTATAATTTTTGTATAAAGAATCTATGTAAGGTGTTTTAGCTTGATCAACTGCAGAAATTTTTGGATCAGGAGAATTGCCCCAACCATCTAAAATCATTAAAAGTGTTTTTTGGGCCATGAATAAACTTTTTATAAAGATACAAATTACTCTAAACCTCGTTCATTCTTAAAGGCTGAAAAAAAAAGCTGTTACTTTGTAAATAAAGCATTTGAAAAAGGGTATTGTTTATCGGTCTACGGGAAGTTGGTATACGGTTCATTCTGAAGGTATTTTTTATGATTGTAGAATAAAAGGAAAACTTCGATTAAAAGGAATTAAAAGCACGAATCCTGTTGCGGTTGGAGATCACGTACTTTTTGAGATTGATCGTCACGCGACTTCACCAGAGGGAAACATTACTCAAATTGAAGAAAGAAAAAATTATATTGTAAGAAAATCAGTAAACCTTTCTAAACAAACCCATATCATTGCCTCTAATATTGATCAAGTTTTTTTAATTATAACCTTAAATAACCCCCCCACGTTTCCTGCTTTTGTAGATCGTTTTTTAGTTACCGCAGAGGCCTATCAAATTTCAGCTATTTTACTGTTCAATAAAATAGATTCTTACAAAGATTTTGAATTAAAAGAAGTAAAAGAATTTCAAAAAATCTATCAAGATATTGGATATACTACTTTTAACATTTCAGCGACTAAAGGCATAGAAATAGAAACTGTAAAATCTATAATGCAAGATAAAGTGAGTATGTTTTCCGGACATAGTGGAGTTGGAAAATCTACTTTAGTAAATGCTATATCCCCAGGTTTAAATATAAAAACAGCGGCTATTTCAAAGCAACATCAGCAGGGAATGCATACCACTACCTTTGCAGAAATGTTTGCTTTAACCAAAGGAATTAAGATTATAGACACTCCAGGAATTAAGGGTTTTGGTGTGGTTGATATGAAGCCTGAGGAAATTGGAAATTACTTTCCTGAATTTTACAAGAGAAAAAATAAATGTAAATTTCACAATTGTTTACACCATAACGAACCAAAATGTGCGATTATTGAGGCTGTTGAAGCTGGTAAAATTTCTTTATCCCGCTATACCTCATACTTGCAAATGTTAGAGGATGATACTCCTTATCGAAATTAATTATGCGAGTTATTATTCAAAGGGTAAAAAATGCCCAAGTTATTATTGATAAGTCTGAAAAAAGAACTGTTGAAAGTGGTTTACTTGTCTTTTTAGGAATTGAAGCAGCAGATTATACAACAGATGTTGAATGGTTGGTGAATAAAGTTTTAAATCTTCGTATTTTTAATGATGAAAATGAAATAATGAATCATTCGCTTCTAGATTCAGGAGGAGGATTAATGATAATTAGTCAGTTTACCATTATGGCTTATACAAAAAAGGGGAATCGTCCTTCTTATATAAGAGCAGCAAAACACGAACATGCTTTTCCCTTGTATGAATTGTTTTTAGCAACTGCTAAAATGAAACTTGGCAAAAAAGTGGTTTCTGGAACTTTTGGAGCAAATATGGAAGTATCACTTATTAACGATGGTCCAGTCACCATTCAAATAGACTCAAAAAATAAAGAATAGTATTTAAAGAATATTTACTTCCGTTTCTAAGGAAATACCAAACTTATCAAGAGCAGCTTTTTGTATTTTTTTAGACAATTCTAAAATTTCATTTCCAGAGGCAGTGCCATAATTCACCAATACAAGGGCTTGTTTTTCGTGAACACCTGCATCTCCCTCCCTCATTCCTTTGAAACCCAATGATTCAATGATCCATCCGGCTGGTATTTTAACAAAACCTTCTTTATTGGGGTATTGGGGTATTTTAGGAAATAATTGTTGAAGTTTTCTGTAATTATTTAGGGTAATTATTGGATTCTTAAAAAAACTACCACTATTGCCAATTTGTTTTGGATTGGGAAGTTTAGAGAGTCTTATGGAAATAACCGCCTCTGCTATATTTTGAATAGTGGCAGTTTTATTTGCCAGCTGCGAATGAATAGCTCCATAGGAAATATTAATACTATGCGGAAATTGCTGGAGTGTAAAACAAACACTAATAATAATAAACTTTCCTTTCAGCTTTTTTTTAAAGATAGAATCTCTGTATCCAAATTGACACTCATCATTTGAAAAATTATGTATTTTTCTAGTACTAGTTTCAAATGCCTTACAAGAATGAAATACTGACTTCAGCTCTACTCCATACGCACCAATATTTTGAATTGGAGCAGCGCCCACACTTCCAGGTATGAGTGCTAAATTTTCGATACCTCCAAGGTTATTAGACAAGCTCCAAAGCACAAATTCATGCCAATTTTCTCCAGCCTGAACTTCCACTAGTACTTTTTCTGAAGTTTTTTTTATTATTTCAATGCCTTTTGTAGCAATTTGAAGTGTAAGTCCTTGAAAATTTTTGGTAAAAAGCAGATTACTCCCTCCGCCTATAATACTTAGAGGAATCCCCTCATTTTCTATTAAGACATCTTTAAGTGCCTCAGAGGAAGAAAGGGCATAAAATTTTTTTGTTTGGATGTCAACTCCAAAAGTATTGTATTTTTTTAAAGAAACATTTTCTTCAATTTTCAACATGCATCAAGATAGTAATTTAGGATAGGTCATTAAAGCCTTTTCCAAAATACTTGCTGCCCGAATTAACTTTTGACTATCTAAAATGAAAGCAATTCTAACTTCGTTAAGTCCAATACCAGGTGTTGAATAAAAGCCATTAGCTGGAGCCAGCATTATAGTTTGATTATTATCGTTAAAATCCGTCAGTAAATACCTCGAAAAATCTTCTGCATCCTCAACTGGTAGTTTAACAATACAGTAAAATGAACCCATAGGATGTGAAACCTCTACATTTGGAATCTTTTCTAGGTGTTCTATCAATACCCTTCTTCGAACTCCATATTCTGCAATTACTTCTTTTAAATAAGAGTCAGGTGCATCAAGTGCAGCTTCACTTGCTATTAAAGCAATTGTCGGTGGAGAAAGTCTTAAGTGTGCAAATTTCAAAATATTTTGAATAAACATCTCATTTTTAGAGACGATACACCCTACTCTTGCGCCACATAGACTGTATCTTTTTGAAACAGAATCAATCATTACTGTGTGTTCAATACCACCTGGGTATTGTAAGACAGAATAATGTTTATTGCCGCTGTAAATAAATTCACGGTAAACTTCGTCTACTATTAAAAAAACATCATGTTCAATGGCAAGCTTACAAAGAGTACTTATTTCTTTTTCATTATACACGTAACCAGTCGGATTACTTGGATTGCAAATTAGAATAGCTTTTGTTTTTGAAGTAATTTTACTGCTTATATTTTCTAAGGGCGGAAGTTCAAAATGTGAAGTAAATTCTGAAATAACAGGGACAACATTTACACTAGCAAAACTGGCAAAACCATTATAATTAGCGTAAAAAGGCTCGGGGATAATAACTTCATCACCAGCATCACAAATAACGTTTAAAGTAAATATAAGGGCTTCACTAGCTCCTGTGGTAACTATAATGTCTTCAGGTGATACTTCAATCTCATTTTTTTTGTAATAAGCACATAATTTTTCACGGTAGTTATAGGTTCCTTGAGATGGTCCATATGGAAGTAATTTTAATTGTGTATTTCGGATTGCATTAATGGCTTCTTTCGGGGCAGCAATGTCAGGTTGGCCAATATTAAGATGAAGAACATCAATACCTCTTGCTTTTGCATCATCTGAGTGATAGACAAGTTTCCTAATGGGAGACATTGGAAGTTCAATTCCTTTTTTAGATAACTTCGGCATATTAATAATAAAAAACAAAAATGATAAAAATATTATTATTTTCAATCACTAGAAATGACTTTTGTGGATATATTTATTGATCCTTTAATTTTTAACGCTAAAATAGGATTAACCTTAACATTAGTTGTAATGGTAATAGTTTTTCTAAAAGGACCTCGTCTATTTGTATAATATCGAATAATAATTTTGCTTGATTCATCGCTAGCAATTCGACCTTTTGGCTTTTTATGAAATGTACATCTACAACTTGATTGGATGTTTTTTAATGATTAAGGGAGCATTTCCTGTATTAGAAAAAACAGAAATTCGTTCTCCATTACTATTATTTTCTATGGTTTCATAGTCAATAGTCGTTGTTTTAAAATTGATTTGAGGTCCAATTTCCTGAAAAATAGCTTGAGCAATCACAAATAGGAAAAGTAAATTAACGTAATGATATATTTTCTTTCAATTAGGGATACTAATTTTTATTATAGCATAAGTGTCCCTACTTTTGTAATTCAAAAATTAGAGCAAAATTTTTATGGAAATTCCTTCCAAGTTCAATTCCAAATTAGTAGAAAGCAAATGGTACAACTACTGGCAGAAAAATGATTATTTTAAATCTGTTCCAGATAATAGAGAGCCTTATACTATAGTTATTCCTCCGCCAAATGTTACTGGAATATTACACATGGGGCACATGCTTAATAATTCTTTACAAGATATTATTATTCGTAGAGCTCGAATGCGAGGTTATAATGCTTGTTGGGTACCAGGAACAGATCATGCATCTATTGCTACAGAAGCAAAAGTTGTTGCTAAACTGAAGGAAAAAGGAATCGAGAAAAACAGCTTAAGTCGTGATTCATTCCTAGAACATGCTTGGGAATGGACCCATGAATATGGAGGTGTAATTTTAGATCAACTTAAGAAGCTAGGTTGTAGTTGTGATTGGGACAGAACAAAATTCACCCTCGATCCTGATATGTCTGAATCGGTGCTTAAAGTATTTGTTGATTTACATAATAAAGGACTAATTTATAGAGGTTACCGAATGGTGAATTGGGATCCTGAAGCCCAGACAACTTTATCTGATGAAGAGGTCATTTATGAAGAAAAATCAGGGAATTTATATTATATCTCCTATAAAGTTGAAGGTTCGGATGAAAAAGTAATAGTGGCCACTACTCGGCCTGAAACACTTTTCGGAGACACTGCTGTTTGTGTTAATCCCGAAGATGAACGCTATAAACACTTAAAAGGAAAAGAGGTATGGGTGCCATTGACTCAAAGAAAAGTTCCAGTTATTCTAGACGAATATGTTGCAATGGATTTTGGAACAGGTTGCTTAAAAGTTACCCCAGCACATGATATAAATGATAAAATTTTAGGAGAAAAACATGGTTTAGAAATTATTGATATTTTCAATCCAGACGCTACCCTAAATGAACGAGGCCTTGAGTTTGAGGGTTTAAACCGTTTTGTAGCCCGAAAAAAAGTAATCAAAGCATTAGATTCTCTCGGAGTTTTAGTTAAAATAAAATCACATGTTCATAAAGTAGGAACTTCAGAAAGAACCAAAGCAGTAATTGAACCTCGTCTTTCTGACCAATGGTTTCTTAAGATGGAGCAGTTAGCAAAACCTGCAATCGATGCTGTTTTAAAGTCAGATGAAATTGAATTACTTCCTGAAAAATTTAAAAACACATACCGTCACTGGATGGAGAATATTCGTGATTGGAATATTTCCAGACAGTTATGGTGGGGACAAAGAATACCAGCTTTTTATTATGGGTCATCAAAAAATGATTTTGTTGTTGCTTTAACATCTAAGGAAGCCTTGGAATTAGCAAAAATAAAGTCAGGGAACATTCACTTAACCCATGAAAATTTAAGTCAAGATGAAGATGTTTTAGATACTTGGTTTTCTTCATGGTTATGGCCTATTTCTGTTTTTGATGGAATTAGAAACCCTGAAAACGATGAAATAAACTATTACTATCCTACGCAGGACCTAGTAACTGGACCAGATATTTTGTTTTTTTGGGTAGCTAGAATGATTATTTCTGGTTATGAGTTTAGAGATAAAAAACCTTTTTCTAAAGTTTATTTAACGGGCTTGGTTCGAGATAAAAAGGGCCGTAAAATGTCAAAACAACTTGGAAATTCTCCTGATGCATTAAAGCTAATAAAAACTTATGGTGCAGATGCTGTCCGTGTTGGTTTAATGTTAAGTTCTGCTGCGGGAAATGATTTACTTTTTGACGAGAATTTATGTCAGCAGGGAAAAAACTTTTCTAATAAAATATGGAATGCCTATCGTTTGATTGATAGTTGGGAAATAGACACTACTATAGCTCCTCCTACTGAAGCTAAGGAAGCTTTGGAATGGTATGCTAATCAATTTGAAAAAAAGATATTATGGATTGATAAAAACTTTGATAAGCACCGAATCTCAGACGCATTAATGAGTCTTTATAAATTAATTTGGGATGATTTTTGTTCTTGGTTATTAGAACTTGTAAAGCCTGAATATGGCATGCCAATTGATAAAATAACACATGATAAAGTAATAGTTCTATTTGAAAATAATCTTAGATTATTGCATCCTTTTATGCCTTTTTTAACTGAAGAGCTATGGCATTTTATTTCACCACGTAAAGAAAATGAAGCCCTTATTGTTTCTTCATGGCCAACTTCAAATACTTTTGATCAAGTAACCATTGATTCTTTTGAGTATGCCAAAGAAGTTATTGCAGCGATTCGAAATTTCAGAAAAGACAAAAATATTTCTTTAAAAGAAAAAGTTACTGTCTATATCACAAATTCAATAGTTAAGCTTCCCTTTGAAGCAAGTATTGTTAAGTTAGGATTATTAGAAGGCTTGTATTACGAAAATGCTCCTGATGAAATTTTGGGTGGTAGTTTTAGGGTTGATAAGTTAGAGTTCTTCATTCCCACAAAAGTTACTGAAGATCCCGAAGCTGAAAAAGAGAAACTAATTACTGAATTAAACTATACTAAAGGGTTTTTAGCCTCAGTCGAAAAGAAATTATCAAACGAACGTTTTGTGGAAAACGCACCAGAACATGTGATTTCTATGGAACGAAAGAAAGCAGCAGATGCTACTGATAAAATAAACATGCTAGAAAAAAGTTTAGGTATACATTAGTCTTTATGAGCAATTTGCTGAACCCCACCTTTAACAGTATCATTTAAAGCAATATCTAAGTGAGTTCCTAAAGGGAGGAATAAGTCAACTCGAGAGCCAAATTTAATAAATCCCGCATCGGTTCCTTTCATTACTTCCATACCGACTTCTGCATAGTTTACAATACGTCGTGCTAGAGCCCCTGCAATTTGTCGATAGAGTACTTCTCCAAAGATTTCATTTTTTAAAACAATAGTGGTACGTTCATTTAACTCTGAAGATTTTGGATGCCACGCCACAAGATATTTTCCTGGGTGGTATTTACTAAACTGAACTTTACCACTCATGGTATACCTAGTTACATGTACATTTAGTGGAGACATAAATATTGATACCTGAAGACGTTTGTCTTTAAAATACTCTTTTTCAAATACTTCTTTAATGATAACTACTTTTCCATCTACTGGAGCAATAAGTTGTTTATCATTTATGGGAGTTTCACGTTTTGGGTTTCTAAAAAATTGAAGAATTAAAACAAGAATTACTAATGCGACAATTTGAATTCCAATTTTAATCAAGGTCTGGTTTTCAATAATGTATTCTGACAAAACAGCTATCCCAGCTGTTATGACGAAACTTGTCATAATAATTTGATATCCTTCTTTATGAAACATAGCGAACAAAAATTAAAAATAAATTAACAAAAGGAGCTGTAAAAAGAACACTATCCATTCGATCATAAAACCCACCATGTCCAGGAATTAAGTAACCACTATCTTTTACTTTGGCATGTCTTTTAAACTTTGATTGTATAAGATCACCTAATGTTGCTCCTGTAATAACAATCACAGATAATACAGGTAAAACCCAGAGTGAATAATCTTTTTGAAAAATTGTAATAACTAGACTTACAAGGAAGCAAACTACGGCTCCACCCCAAAATCCTTCACATGTCTTTTTGGGCGATACACTTGAAAAGAGTGGAGTTGTACCCCATTTTTTACCTGTTAGGTATGCAAAGCTATTATTGATCCATATTAGCAGGTACATATAAAGCGTAATACCATGAATGATGGTGTTCTCAATACTTGAGGTGGCTACAATAAAATATCCTGAAGCTACAAGATAAAATAAAGCAAAGCCACTCTTGAGAAATTGCGCTTGTATAAACGCTTTTTTTGCAAGTAATAAATAAGCTAGTAGTAGATTTGCAGAAATACATAAAAACAATAAACCTACATGAAGGTTGCTGTTTATTTCTCGGATGTAAAATTGATAGATGAGAAGAACAAAAAAAAGAAAGGGAATAGGACTTTTGTACTGAAGTAATTTTTGAAATTCAAATAATGCTAATGCAGAAAAAAGTGAAAGAACAATAATCAAGGCTAAATTTGAGAATAAAGCTGAGGAAACAATTAAGGTCACATATAGGACTCCTGACAAGCTCCTTACCATTATTTCTCTCATAGTTATGAATCGTCTTCTAAAAGCAAATATATGTTTTTTGCACTAGTCTCTGGAGTAGAAGGGGATTTTTCCTTGATGATTTCAGATTTAATATTTAGAGTGCTAATATTAGTGGGAATTTCTTTTTTGTATTTATTTTTTAATAAAGTCATCCCTTGACTCACATCTTTTACCAATTGATTCTTTTTCGCAAAGACTACCATAGTTTCTGGTAAATCTGGAATTTTGAAATGACGAATTTGATGTTCACTAAGTAGTATTTTCCCTGTATCACTTATAATATATTCACAAAATATAACAGCTGCCTTAAAAGATTTTAGATTTTCCGAACTTTGATCAAAGAGTTTAACATTCAATCTTAATGACAGTTTTTTTTCTAAACATAAAATTATTGAGGGATCCCAATTGTTTTCAACAAAAATTTCTTTAAAATTATTAAAGACAGATTCTGAGGATTCACAAAATAGAAAACGACCTCCTTTTGAGGTAAAATTTTTAGCAAAACTAATATCAATAGGGTCTCCTTCAATAGGCATGTAGGAACTTTTTTTCCCAGTAGCCTCGCCAAAAAATTTATCCCATATTCCCATCTTGAATTTGTCTTTATTTTAGCTTTAGAGCCTTGGCTTCTTCTATTTTTTCATAATTAGTTTTAAAAGGTCTCACCCCTAAAATATTTTCTAAATCATCCTTAAAAATAACTTCTTTTTCTAAAAGACGTTCTGCTAGGAGCGTTAATTTATTTTTAGATGTTTTTAGAATATCAATTGCTCTGTTGTACTGTTTTTCAATAATTTCTGAAATTTCATGATCAATTTTTTGTGCAGTACTTTCTGAATATGGCTTAGAAAAGTTATAATCTGATTGACCTGTGGAATCATAATAGGTAATGTTTCCAATGACATCATTCAAGCCATAGATAGAAACCATAGCTCGGGCTTGTTGTGTTACCTTTTCAAGATCACTTAAGGCGCCTGTAGAGATTTTATTAAACATTACTTTTTCAGCGGCACGTCCACCTAAAGCGGCACACATTTCATCAAGCATTTGATCTGTTTGAACAATTTGACGTTCTTCAGGAAGATACCAAGCTGCTCCCAGTGACTTTCCTCTAGGAACAATTGTAACTTTAACAAGCGGGGCAGCATGTTCTAATAGCCAACTAACAAGAGCATGTCCTGCTTCATGATAGGCAATGGTTTTCTTTTCGTCTGGAGTAATGATTTTATTTTTCTTTTCCAAACCACCTACAATTCTGTCAACAGCACTTAAAAAGTCTTGTTTACCAACAGATTTTTTGTTTTTTCTTGCGGCAATTAATGCAGCTTCATTACAAACATTTGCAATATCTGCTCCAGAAAAACCAGGAGTTTGCTTTGCTAAAAATTCAATGTCTAATGTTTTAATAACTTTTAAAGGCTTTAAATGGACTTTGAAAATTTCGCGTCGTTCGTTTAAATCCGGAAGGTCAACATAAATTTGTCGATCAAATCGTCCAGCTCTCATAAGGGCTTTATCAAGAACATCTGCCCGGTTAGTGGCAGCAAGAACAATTACATTGGTGTTTGTACCAAAACCATCCATTTCTGTCAACAATTGATTAAGCGTATTTTCTCGTTCATCATTCGATCCATTCATATTACTTTTACCTCTAGCACGACCAATAGCATCGATTTCATCAATAAAAATAATGGCAGGAGATTTATCCTTTGCTTGTTTAAACAAATCACGTACTCTAGAAGCTCCCACTCCTACAAACATTTCAACAAAATCAGATCCTGACAATGAAAAAAATGGCACTTTAGCTTCACCTGCAACGGCCTTTGCTAGTAAAGTTTTTCCTGTTCCTGGTAATCCTACTAACAAGGCTCCCTTGGGTATCTTACCACCTAAAACAGTATACTTAGTTGGGTTTTTAAGAAAGTCTACAATTTCTTGAATTTCTTCTTTTGCCCCTTCTAAACCTGCAACATCTTTAAACGTTGTCTTAACATCCGTGTTTTTATCAAACAATTTGGCTTTCGATTTACCAATATTAAAAATTTGACTACCAGCTCCTCCGCCTGCCCCACCAGACATTCTTCGCATAAGGAAAATCCATACCCCAATAATAATAATGAACGGCAAAAACCCTATTAGGGTATCTGCCCAACGATTTTCAACGGTAATAAATTCTAGACGGAAAAGAACCCCCTTACTTCGTGCTTTTTCTAATTTCTCTTCAAAAAGTTCTAAACTTCCAACTTCAAATTGATAATGCGGACCCTTAGTATTTTCTTGGCCTAAAATATTTTTTGAAATAATATTTTGATGATCACTTTTTTTAAGTGCATCTGGTGTAAGGGTTACACGTACACTGTTTTTATTTCGAATTACAGTAACTTCGCTTACATCGCCTGCATTAAGGTACTTTTCAAAGTTTGAAATGTTTGTTTTACTTAGTGTTTGCCAGGAATCACTTCCTCCAAAAATACTCATACTAAGAAGTGCAAATATAATAGCACCGTAGAGCCAATAGATGTTAAACTTAGGGGTAGTTGGTTTTTTTTCTTCTTTCATAGTTTTTAATAATTCTGGGCTACTTGGGTGCTTTTAGCATCTCCCCACAGTTCTTCAATATTGTAGTATTCTCGTATTTGTTTTTGAAAGACATGAACAACTATGTCCACATAATCTATCAAAACCCATTCTGCTACTTCAGAACCTTCAGTATGGAAAGGTTTTTCATGAAGAGCTTTACTAACATTTTTTTGTACTGAACTTACAATTGCAGATACTTGTGTATTTGAATTAGCACTACAAACCACAAAATATTCACAAGGAGTATTGTCAATTTCCCTTAAATCAAGAATTAAAATCTCCTCTCCTTTAACGTTTTCAATACCTAAGATGATTTCATCTAGCAAGGATTGTGCAGTATCTGTTTTTTGTATCATTTAATAGTGCTCTTTTTTGGTAAATTTATTACATTTTCAGTCGGTTACATCGACTTATATGAGCTATTTTAAAATAATCAAACTTAATGCCATTCCTTCAACTAATGATTTTTTAAAAGAAAGATATCAAAAAGGTAATTGTATTGATGGTGAGTTGGTATGGACTAATGAACAAACAAAGGGTAGGGGACAACGTCAACGGCAGTGGATTTCTACAGCTGAGAATAGCTTAACCTTTAGTGTATATAGATCTTACGCTAATTTTCATTCAAGAAATGCTTTTATGGTTAGCGCTGCTGTAGCTACAGGAATAATAAACGCTTTAAAGATAATTGGTATTCCTGATTTAAAGATTAAATGGCCAAACGACATTTTGTCATGTAATAAAAAAGTAGCCGGAATATTAATTGAAAATATATTCAACAAATCACAACTAAAAGCTTCAATTATTGGTGTGGGTTTGAACGTAAACCAGTTAAGTTTTGTGGACTTACCTTATGCAGGATCTTTAGCTTCAGTTACGGAAAAAGAATGGATCTTAGAAGAGATTTTTAATTTACTTAAGGAAGCTCTAGAATCAACACTTTTTTCAATAAACACTATTTCTAAAGAGCATTGGATAGAAGAATATTCTAATCTTTTGTGGAAAAAAGATGAAGTAGCATTATTTGAAAGAAATGGCACATCTTTTAAAGCAATTTCTAGGGGTTTGAGTTCTGAAGGTTTCTTGCTTTTAGATAACATGGAAGGAGAATCATTAATTTTAAACTCTCACCAATCGAGAATGTTATATTAATTTATCCTTGGCTAGGTTTCCACTGAGAGGGATCCTCACGCCATTTTTTTAAATTTTCAGATTGTTTTAAAGATATTTTATTTTGTGCAATTGCAACTGGGAGTAGATTTTCATAATCACAAAGTGTTTGTAAGCTAATGTTCGCAGCTTTAAAAGCTTGATCTGCAACTGTGAAACCATAAGTGAAAAGGGCAAGCATCCCGATAACATCTGCGTCCGCTTTTTTAAGAGCAACAACTGCATCTAAACTACTTTTTCCTGTACTTATAAGGTCTTCTATAACAACTACTTTTCTCCCATGATCAAGTGATCCCTCTATTTGGTTTTGTCTCCCATGTTTTTTTGGCTCCGGACGAACATAAATAAAAGGCAGATTTAATTCTTGTGCTACTAGCATTCCGATTCCAATAGCTCCAGTCGCTACAGCTGCAATAACAATATCAGCTTCAAATCGAGTTTTAATTTCATATGCAATGCTTTTGCTTAAAAAGGAACGAACTTCTGGATATGAAAGTGCAATTCTATTGTCACAATAAATCGGAGATTTCCATCCACTTGCCCATGTAAAAGGATTTTCTGGATTCAATTTAATTGCATTAATTTGTAGAAGGTATTCAGCTGTTTGCTGAGCTATAGTTTTATTTAAGATCATAAACAAATGTATAAAGTTTTTTACAATCAAAAACCACTTTTTTTTACAACTAATTTAACTAACAATTCAGATGAAACTCCACTACTTTTTATAAAGTATGCGAGTGCTTCGGTTATTATTAAAGCTTTGCGTAATAAAAACACCAAGGCTGTTTATTTATATCATCCAAAAGAAGAAAAACTAGAAAAACATTTCCTAAAACATTTTCCAGTTATCGAAGCTGCAGGGGGATTGGTTGAGCATACTGACGGGCGTTATCTTTTTATTTATAGAAATGATAAGTGGGATCTTCCTAAAGGAAAAATTGAAAAAAACGAAGTGATTATTGATGCTGCTATAAGAGAAGTGATTGAGGAAACTGGCGTTGGAGATTTAATGGCAACAAAACCATTGAATACAACCTATCATGTGTTTAATTCAAAAGGAAAATTTAAACTAAAAAAGACATATTGGTTTTTAATGAAATCTAACTATGACGGCCCATTAGTTCCTCAAGAAGAAGAGAATATTCAGGCAGCAGTTTGGAGGTCCAAAACGGATTTTCCTTTGTTAATGAAAAATGCATATGAAAACATTAAAATTCTTTTAGAAGAAATAAAATAATTATTTCTTAACTGCTGAAGGAACAAGAGAACTAAAATCACCTTTATGGTTTATTATTTCCCTAACTATACTACTACTAATGAATGATAGATCTGCTGCCGTTAGCAAGAACAAAGTTTCAATTCCAGAAAGTCTTTGATTAATTTGGGCTATACTTTTTTCAAATTCAAAATCTGCAGGATTTCTAAGTCCTCTTAAAATTCCAGAGGCCTTAATTTTTTCACAAAAATCAATAGTTAGCCCTTGGTAGGGTGTAGTAATGATTTTAGATTCTCCCCGAAAAGTTTTTTCAATAAATTTTATTCTTTCATCAAGCGAAAACATATACTTTTTATTGATATTATTTCCCACGGCAATAACCAATTTGTCACAAAAAGGAAGTGCTCGTTCAATAATGTCTTGATGTCCAAGTGTTATGGGGTCGAATGAGCCTGGAAAAACAAATCGTTTCATACTAAAGAGTTAATTCTTAGCTAATGTTTGGTATAAAAGATAACTAAAAAATTGAGAAAGTTTAATTCCCATAGCTTCTACTTGCTTTGGGATGATGCTTTTTCTGGTAATTCCTGGGACTGTATTTATTTCTAATAAATGAGGTATGCCATTAACAAAAATAAATTCACTGCGAACTACACCTTTTAGATCTAATGAAATATAAATTGATTTTGCCCAATGCTCTACTAATTCTTTCCATTTATCGGGAATTTTAGCAGGAGTTATTTCTTTAGACTTACCTTCATATTTTGCGGCATAATCAAAAAAAATATTATCAGTAACAATCTCTGTTATGGGGAGCACGTGAATACCTCCGCGAAAGGCAGCCACTCCAACAGAAACCTCCCTTCCCTCCAGAGCACTCTCTATTATTACTTGAGAATCTTCCTCAAATGCTTTTTCAAGAGAGGGTATAAGCTCTTTTTTTGTGGTTACCTTATATATTCCAAGACTACTGCCAGCCCTATTAGCTTTTACGAAACAAGGAAGCTCAACAGTTTCCAGAATCAAGTCTTCATTGATTGTTGTTCCTTCATTAATAGAGAAATATTTAGCAGTGGGAACTTTTAATTCCCTAAGTACAGAAAGGCAGTCTCTTTTGTTATAGGTAAGTCCTGCAGTATAGCTATCACAGCTTGAAAACGGAATTTTTAAAAGTTCCCACAATGCTGCAAGTTGTCCATTTTCGCCAGGGGCTCCATGAACTGCATTAAAAATAACATCTAATCTGACAGTGATTTCATTATTTTGAAGAGTAAAATCACCTTTATTGACCTCATATATATTGTTTTGATCATCTTCAGCTTTCCATTCTGATTTATTTATGGTAATTAAATACACTTCCCAAAGTTTACGATCAAGCTCCTCAAAAACAGTTTTACCACTTAGAATAGAAATATTATATTCAGAGGTAAATCCCCCAGAAACAATACCCACTTTTTTTCTCTGCATTATTTTCGGTTCTTTTACAAAGGTATATCATTTCAAAGCAATCCAAAAGCTTGTATTTTATTATCTTAGCCATTAAATCAAACCCATGAATTTTTTACGTTTTTTCTTAAGTAAATCATTTCTTTGGCAATTACTTTATCTAGGGCTTGCATCAATAACCATATTTTTGGCGTTATCGTTTGGTTTACGATTAATCACAAATCATAATGACTATCAAAAAGTGCCTGACTTGAGGGGAGTATCTATTTCTTTGCTTCCTAGAATAATGGAAGAGCAAAATCTTCGTTTTGAAGTTATAGATTCATCAAAATTCGTTCCTGAATTAGCTCCTCTATCAATTATTAGTCATTTACCTTCAGCTGAGAGTGAGGTCAAGAAAAATAGAAAAATATATATAACAGTAAATCCTTACAGTTATCGAAAAATAACTGTTCCTAATTTAATCCAAGTTACACGAAGAAATGCAGAATCTATAATAAAATCAGTCGGTTTTGAAGTTGGAGAAATCACATATAAAAATAATATTGGTAAAGACATGGTTTTGGAAATTCGATATCAAGGAAAAAAAATTAATCCAGGAATTTTACTTCCTAAAACCACAAAAATTGATTTAGTTTTAGGAAATGGAAGAAAATAAAAACTCTTTAGGAGAAGAAATTAAAAGTATTGATTCACTTTATGAGCATTATGCTTTTATTGCAGACCCAGGTCAGTCTCCCTTGCGGGTTGATAAGTTTTTGATGTCACGGATTGAAAATGTGACTCGAAGTAAGATTCAACAGGCTGCCAAAGAAGGGAGTATTTATGTGAATGATTTGATTGTGAAGTCAAACTATAAAGTAAAAGGGCGTGATAAGATAAAAGTTCTTTTTGCACACCCACCTTATGAGAATTTACTTGTTGCAGAAGATATTACTTTAGATATCGTTTATGAAGACGATGTTTTAGTTGTCGTTAATAAAGCTGCGGGTTTAGTTGTCCATCCTGGCCACGGAAACTATTCTGGAACCCTCTTAAATGGACTGCTTTATCATTTTAAACAATTACCCAAAAATTCAAATAATCGTCCAGGATTAGTTCATCGTATTGATAAAGACACTAGTGGCCTATTGGTAGTTGCAAAAACAGAGCAAGCTATGACTCATTTGTCAAAACAATTTTTTGACAAAACTTCAGAGCGAAAATACCTTGTATTAGTTTGGGGAGATGTTAAAGAAGATAGAGGAACTATAGAGGGGGCGATTGGTAGACACCCCAAAAACAGGCTTCAAATGACCGTTTTTGAAGATAATTCTGAAGGAAAAGAAGCTATAACACATTTTAAGGTATTAGAACGTTTTGGATATGTAACCTTAATTGAATGCCAGCTTGAAACAGGAAGAACACATCAAATACGTGCGCATTTGAAATTTATAGGACACACTCTTTTTAATGATGCACGCTACGGGGGTGAAAAAATTCTCAAAGGAACTAGTTTCACAAAATATCGTCAGTTTGTAGATAATTGTTTTAAGCTTTTGCCTCGTCAGGCATTACATGCTAAAACATTAGGGTTTATTCATCCTGAAACTGGTGAGAAAATGCAATATGATTCACCTATTCCAGATGATTTTAACTCTGCTATTGGTAAGTGGAGACAATATGCACAGCATAAGAATTTATAGTACAAGTATTTTAAGCATTAATTCCACTTTCTTGTAATCCCAAATAAATCCTTGTATTTTTGAAAAAAATAGAGTCGTATGAAAATGGTTATTTCTCCTGCAAAGTCATTAAATTTTGATTTTCAGCTTCCTACAACAAAGTTTACAATTCCTAATTTCAGTAATGAGGCAAACTTAATTAATGGATTATTAAAAAAGAAAACCTCCAAAGCATTATCAGAGCTAATGCATATTTCTGAGAAATTAGCTCTATTAAACTGGGAGCGAAATCAATCATTTAATTCACATGAGTCTAGTAATAAAAGACCAGCTATTTTTACCTTTAATGGTGATGTTTATCAAGGTTTGGACCCTTATACCTTATCTTCAGAAAAGATTGAGCAAATGCAAAATCAATTAAGAATATTATCTGGTCTCTATGGTCTCCTAAGACCTCTAGATTTAATCCAGCCCTACAGGCTTGAAATGGGAGCTAATTTTTCTGTAGGAACACATAAAAATCTCTATGACTTTTGGAAAGATAAAATGACCCAACAACTTAATTCAGAGATGGAAGAAGGAGAACTTTTTGTAAACCTTGCTAGTAATGAATATTTTAATGTGATAGATATTAAAAAATTAGCAGCTAAAATCGTTACCCCCCAATTTAAAGACTTTAAAAATGGAAAGTTAAAAATAATTTCCTTTTTTGCTAAAAAAGCTAGAGGTATGATGGTGCGTCATTTAGTTGATGTAAATGCTAAAAATATTGAAGATATTAAAGCTTTTAACTTAGGTGGATATTCTTACAGTGCAAATGAAACGATAAATCCCTTAAAACCAGTTTTTACTCGATAAGGCCATTTTATAAACTAAATTTTGAACTATTTTCAAATTTACAACACGGTATCCTCTTTTAAATACTTTTGATTCTCTTTTTCCATTATGATTTAAATTCACGCGGGATTTTATTTTCTGTTATTTAAAAGGCTTTTAGTTCTTTTGCTACACCAAGGATATTTTCAACAAAATATTTCTTTAAAAATTGTTTTGATAGTGAAGCACTTCCTTCCAGATTGGTTGTAGCTAATGTTTTTTTTAAGTCCAATGTTGAATATGCCTTTAGCATTGGGATGGCAATTGGTGCATAACTATAATGCCACGGCTCGTAATAAAATCCTTTACGTTCACTATTATTAGTATATGGACGAATAAATCCATAGTTAACAGCATGTTGATCCATCCATTTTCTTAAGACAACATAGGGTCCATTTTGATGAAATTTTTCAGAAATAAGTACATCGCCTTCTTGTGGTTTAGAACCATCAATTAAATCAACATCGGTTCCCCAGTGATGTCTCGAGGTACCAGGAAGTGTTGAATATTGAATAATTTTTTTAATATTATCCTCTGAATCTAATCCTGCCTTTTTATTGTTTATAAATTTACGATTCCAAATATTTTTTTGTTGGTCGTAAGATCTATATGCTGAGATGATTTTAAGTTCAACACCCTCTTTTAGTGCATCTTTCCGCATCTTTTCAAAAGCAATTCCAGCATTAGTAAGAAGAGGTGTTTTGTGGCTATAAAGTTTAAGCGATTCTTTACCTATTAATTGATCGGATGTATACTTTTCTTTAACTATAGTTTTTGACCAGGTAGTTGCGCCGAGTAATCCCAAGCTTGTTGTTAGAAAAGTTTTACGATTCATTTTACATTTTTTTTATAAAACGTTGATGTAATCCAATAGGATCTATTTCAAATACATCACCAATAGACTTAAAATTATTTTTTAAATAAAGATCATTGGCGACAATTCTTGCATTTAGCCAGACATGATGAATTGTTAATGTTTTTCTGACACTTAAAAACGCTTTTTGAATTAGTTGAGTGGCAATTCCTTTTCCTTGAAATGGAGGGAGTACTGCCATGGCTCTCAATTGAATTCCATTTTTTGATTCGTAGCCAGGGCAAGATTTGTTGAAAGCACTTAACACTCCTACTAGCTGCGTTTCAAAATAGGCGCCAAGATGGATGCTTTTACTGTGGTTGTCTAACGGTAATTGACACGTATTTATAGATTGCCCTTTTCTGAGTAAAGGATGTCTTAATTCATAGGTTTGTTTCGCCGTTATTTTTTTAATTTTCACATTCATTTTTAAAAATTAACATCTACTAAGGTTCTCTTTTCCCAAGGTAAGGCTATCTTTATGAGATGAAAAATACAGTTTTTTTATGTTTTTCGTTACTAATCACTGTTTTAGTTTTTGGTCAACAGCGAAAACCTATTAAAGGAAGACTTCTTTATAAAAACACTAGTGTAGTTGCTGCTAATGTAATTAACAATACAGATCAATCAACCACCATTACTGATGAAAATGGGGAATTTGAAATTGATGTTGCCCAAGGTGACGAGGTTATTTTTTCGTCCGTTCAGTATAAAATTAGAAGTGTGATCATTTCAGATGAAATTCTTGCCAAAAATCGTTTGGTAGTTTCGGTAAATGAAAATATCAACGAACTTAAGGAAGTAGTTGTAACTTCTGAAGATGTTGAGCAATATCTGGATTTAATAGAGGAGCAGTTTAAGGGCTTTGATTATGAGCGAGATAAATCTTCGCAATTAGTTAACAGACTTAGTGATGATCGCTTAATGACTAACGGCATTGATTTTGTTAATATTGCTAAATTAATTGGAAAAGCTTTTGCGAATAAGACTAAGGAAGAGCAAATGAAATTAAAGCCTAGTGAAGTTTTACCATATGTTTTTGATGCGGATTTCTTTGAGATAGATTTGGAACTCCGCAAAGATCAGGTGATTGGTTTTTTAGAGTATTTAGATACTCAAATGAAGTCAAGCAACTTATTAAAACAAAGCAAACAATTTCAATTAATTGATTTCTTAATCAATAAAAGCAAAGACTACAAAGACATCATTTTAGAATAAAGATATCTATGCTTTTTTTTTATGTTTTATTAAATATATTTCAATTGTCTTTTACTGATTTTGCGACTCATAAATTTTATTTGAGCACTACAGAAATTGAATATAAAAAAGATATTAAAACATTTCAAATAATGACTCAGTTATTTATTGATGATCTAGAATTACTTCTCCAACAACAAGAAAAATCTCTTCGTTTATTTCCAGATTCAAATGCTAAACAAAGTGATAGTCTGCTTATAATTAATTTAAAAAAAGAATTTCAATTAATTATAAATGGGGAACCGCAAGAAATTTCTTACATAGGGAAAGAATATAAAAATGATATTGTAGTGTGTTACTTAGAATTATATTTAGATGAAATCCCAAGCACCATTGAAATAAAAAATAGCATGTTTTTTGATCTTTTTGATTCACAACAAAATATTATCCTTTATAGGAACAAAGCAAGTAGAAAAAGTTTTTTACTTCATTCAAAATCACCAAGCTTAGTCATAAACTTAACAAAGTAATGACCTTTTTTTGTTTCTATATTTGACAAGCAATTAAATAGTATATTTATAATTCAGAATTATTTAATAAGGTTAGTATGAAATATTTTAAAACAAATTGTTATATCCTCATAGTTTTTCTTTTTGCTGCAAATACAAACGCACAAATTCAACAGGGTCATACCAACAGAAATAAATTTAAACAACTATACGATCAATTTGCAACTCCAAATAGATATCATAATGCTTCTGGTGCTCCTGGTGTTGATTATTACCAGCAAAAAGTGGATTACAAAATGGACCTAGAATTGGATGATGTTTCTAGTAAACTTTATGGTGAAGAGGTAATTACATATACAAATAATTCACCTGATGAACTGCCTTATTTATGGCTTCAATTAGACCAAAATATTCGCAAAAAAGATGCTCCTTCCTTAGAGAAAAATAGTGATAGTAATTCGGTAACTGTTCGCCCTAGTAGTTTTGTATCTAATTATGCTAAAGACTCTTTTGATGGAGGTTTTAACATTGAATGGGTTAAAGACGCGAATGGCAACCCATTACCTTACAAGATAAATCAAACCATGATGCGGGTGGATTTACCGAGGGGAATTGATCCTGGTGAAATATTTATTTTTAAAATAAAATGGTGGTATAATATCAATAATCATGTTGATGATGGTGGCCGATCAGGCTATGAATTTTTCCCTGAAGACGGAAATAAAGCTTATGTAATCGCTCAATTTTTTCCTAGACTATGTGTTTACAACGATGTGGAAGGTTGGCAGAATTATCAATTCTGGGGAAATGGTGAATTTGCACTTGAGTTTGGAGACTACCAAGTAAATATTACTGTTCCATCTGACCATATCATGGAAGCAACAGGAAGACTTCAAAATCCTAAAGAAGTTTTAACTCGCCAAGAGTACAGACGCTTTCAGGCTTCAGAAAATAGTTTTGATAAACCTGTGATTATTGTGACCGAAGAAGAGGCAAAAGCGAAAGAATCTTCTTTTTCAAAAAAGAAAAGTACATGGCAGTTTAATGCAAAAAATGTTAGAGATTTTGGATTTGCTACCTCAAGAAAATTTATCTGGGATCAACAGGCAGTTAAAGTAGGCCCACAAAAAGTTATGGCCGTTTCTCTCTACCCTAAAGAAGGAAATCCACTATGGGAAGAATATTCTACTAAGGCTGTGGTTCAAACTTTAAAGAGCTATTCTAAGTTTACATTTGATTATCCTTATCCAAAGGCTGTTTCTGTTCATGCCAAAAGTCAAGGAATGGAATATCCAATGATTTGTTGGAATTATGGGCGACCCGATGAAGATGGCACTTATTCAGACCGAACTAAATTTGGTATGATAAGTGTAATTATTCATGAAGTAGGGCACAATTATTTTCCAATGATTGTGAATTCAGATGAACGCCAATGGGGGTGGATGGATGAAGGATTGGATACATTTATGCAATACCTTACAGAGCAGGAGTTTGGAGAGACTTATCCTAATTCTATTGGCTCCCTAGCTGTATATCCCTCAAGAAGAGGTGATCCAAAAAAAATTGTACCCTATATGTCGGGAAATCAGGATTTTATTTCTCCTATTATGTCTAATCCTGAAAATGTATATCAATTAGGCGCTAATGCTTATGCAAAGCCTGCTACAGCTTTAAATATTCTTAGAGAAACTATAATGGGCCGTGAAACATTTGACCATGCTTTTAAGACTTATTCTCAGCGATGGATGTTTAAGCACCCTATCCCTGAAGATTTTTTCAGAACAATGGAAGATGCTTCTGCCATTGATTTAGATTGGTTTTGGAGAGGTTGGTTTTATACAACAGACGTAGTGGATATTGGAGTTAAAAATGTTACAAAGTATTATTTTTCTGATACGCCAGACTTAGAAACTAAAGAAAGATTGAAAGCCTTCGGCTATGATTTAGATAATCTGCCTGAAATGGTTTTTAAAATAGATGAAGAAAGTGAATCTTATGATCCAAAAATTGCCACAGCTAATGCTATTCAGGATTCTGAAATTTTAAAGAATTATTTAACTAAAGAAGGTTTGGAAGTAAATAATGTTCCACCAAAATTCTTTTATGAAGTAGAGTTTGAAAAACCAGGTGGATTGGTTATGCCTTTAATAGTTGAATACAGTTATGCAGATGGATCTACCGAGCGCGTTACATATCCTGTTCAATTATGGCGTAAAAACGAGGAGAGTGTCCGAAAAGTAATTTCTTCTAATAAAGTTTTAGTAGGAGTTACAGTTGATCCAGATAAGGTAACCGCAGATATTAATACGAACAATAACAGCTGGCCTAAAAAAGAAAGTCCATCTGAATTTGATAAATTCAAGGCAAGAATTAAGGGCTGAATACTTTTAAAAAATAAGTATTGAATCTTCTTTATATTCGGTAATTAATTTATTTTCCTCTTATATTTGTTTAAAATCTAGTACATGCTTTTATTCATTAGTGGGGCTGAAATCGTTTTTGTTTTTTTTATTATTTTATTAGTGTTTGGAGCAGATAAAATACCATCTATTGCCAGAACACTTGCTAAAGGAATGACAGAGGTCCGTCGCGCTACTAATGATATTAAAAGTGAAATTCAGAAAACTGTAGATGTTGATATTGAAAATCCTTCAAAAAGTATCACAAAAAATATAAAAGAAGAAGTAGATAAAGTCAAAAGTGATTTTAATGATCTTGAAGATTCAATTCGTCGAGATCTTTAGCGCACCCAGCTAAGTGTTATTCCATCTCTTAACGGAAGTAGGACGGTTTTCACTCTTGGATCATTTTTCAATTTTTCATTATACTTTTGGAGTGCTATAGTACTTAAGTCTTTTGAATTCACCTTTTCAAGTACTTTTCCACTCCACAAAACATTATCTGAAATAATTAATCCTCCAACTTTCATTTTTGGCAATACTTCCTCAAAGTAGGAATCATAATTTATTTTGTCTGCATCAATGAAAACCAAATCATAAGGTCCATCTAATTTGGGTAAAATGGTTAAAGCTTCCCCTAGATATTGTTTGATTTTTTTCTTGTAAACGCTCTTGGTGAAAAATTTTTCTTGCACAGGGATTAATTCTTCATTACAATCAATAGTGTGAATAACCCCACCTTCAGAAAGGCCTTCAGCTAAACAAAGTGTTGAGTAGCCTGTATAGGTTCCTATTTCAATAATAATTTTTGGATTGATAAGGCTTGAAAGTAAACTCAATAGCCTTCCTTGAAGGGGTCCACTAATCATCCTGGGTTTTAACACTTTTTGATGCGTTTCTCGCTCTAACTCTAAAAGAATATTAGGAATGCATTCACTCATTGATTGGGAATAGTTCACCCATTGTTCACTAAGTGATTCTGTAAATATTTTTTTTTTATTGCTTTGGCCGGGCATATGGAAAACGCTCTTTTAATTTGGGAACAGCATAGCCATCTAGCCCATTAATTGTGACCACTCCTCCTTTATCTAGTTGAACCCATCCATCTTCAAGAAGCATAGGATCAGCAATATAAAAATCTTGAATACTTCCGACTAGTAATCTTGTGTCATTTTCTGTGATATGATATTCTGTGAGATAGTTACATGCTAACTGAATAGGTGAATTTTTTACAAAAGGAGCTTTAAAATTTTTTCTTTTTTCCACCTCTAATGTAGTTTTATCAAATTCAGAAATAGTTTCAGGATATTTTGCAGAGGTGTGATGGGCTTGTTCTATTTGATTTTTATGAATAGCATTTAACGTAAAAACACCAGTTGATTTCATATTAGAATGAGTATGTCTGGGAACCGAAGTTGGACGGAGTATAATTCCAATAAGTGCAGGATTACTTCCTAAATGAACAACAGAGCTGAATACAGCTAAATTTTCATAACCCTCAGGAGAAACGGTCCCTATTAAATGTGCAGATTTATAACCTGTCACGCTATTTATCAAATTTAGACGATATAAATTTGACATATTTTCAATGTCTTCATAATTAAAGTGCTGCATTTTTCTTTCAAAGATACACAAGAACGAAGAGAACAATTTATTTATTTATTTTCTTATCATATCTAAATATAATTACCAGAAGTATAATAACAACACTAACTAAAACTGTAAGAAAGATATAATGATCTAAAATTTTATTGGTTGACAAAAATCCATTTATTATGGTCTTGTCCATAATCGTTATTATGAGTGCCAAAGGAATTAATATTAAAATGAACCTTAAATCTCTCACTTTTTTTTTCATATTACATGGATTCTTTAACTTTTGATAAAGGTAGATTTCATAAATTTAGTAATTAAAAATAAAATAATTATGACTCAACTAATTTACCTGCTAATCTATTTTTCTTTAAGCCAACTTCAACCCACGTCTGTTGAAGGTTTGTGGATCACACAAGATGATGAGTCGGGCAAGCAAAAATCAGAAGTACTTATCTATAAAGATAATGGAAAATTATATGGTAAAATTGTACGCTTGTTACTTCCAGAGGATCAAGGGAAGATATGTGTGAACTGTAAAGGAAAAGATAAAGGAAAGCTAATTGCAGGTTTAGTAATTGTAAATAATCTTATTTGGGATGGTGAAAGTTGGGAAGATGGAACTATTCTTGATCCAAAATCCGGAAAGCTTTATGATTGTTATATTACACTTGAAGGCAACAATAATTTAAAAGTTAGAGGGTTTTTAGGTTTTTCTATTTTGGGACGAACCCAAAATTGGATTAGAAAGAAGTAGGATCACTTTTATATACTTTCTCAAGTTACTAAAAAAAAATTTTTAAAAGAGCGTTTTCAGTAGCTTGAAGAATCGTTTTTATTTCTGTATTTTCAATCAGAATAAAATTTTAAAAATAAATAAAACATTAAACCATGAATCAGTTCTTCTCATTACTTTTAATTAGTTTATTCTCAGTTCAAGCTTTTTCACAAAATTCTTCCTTTCTTTTAAATTATAATTCTGAGTTACCTTTTAGCACATCAAACGATTCGAAATATTACCATTTAGAATCCAGTGTTTTAATACGTTCTATTTCGAACGATATGATTTCGATAATTATAAAAGATCAAGATGAGACTAAAAATTTTCGTTTTTTAATTACTTTCAAAAGCAATAATGGTGCAGAACTTTTAATAAATTATTTAGTTCCAGTTAAAAAAATCAAGAGTATTTTAAATGTAGCTTCTTATAAAGAAGTTTTTAAGAAAGAATCTTATGACTGGATTAACAGAAGCTTTCGTTCAAACTTACCTTATAATGATTAAGTATAAGAAAGTTCTTTTTAATTAATCTGGATTTCTTGAAATAGGGATCTGATTAAATTCTCACTACATCACTACTACAAATGAAATTAAAAATGTAAAATCTTAAATATTTAATTAAATTTAAACAAAATATGATTAAAAATAAATCTAATTATTGGAAAACCAACCTTAAATATTTAGCATCACTTCTTATTGTTTGGTTTACGGTATCCTTTCTTTTTGGTATTGTTTTTGCAGAATACTTAAATCAATTTAAACTTGGAGGTTTTCCACTTGGATTTTGGTTTGCGCATCAAGGAGCCATCTATGTATTTGTGATCTTAATTTTTATTTATGTCTATTTAATGAATAGGCTAGATAAAAAATATGATGTTGATGAAATCTAAACCTTTTTAAATAAAATTTTATGAGTGCACAAATATGGACTTACCTTTTAGTAGGGGTTACCTTTTGTATTTACATGATTATTGCAATTGTTGCTCGAGCTGGATCAACAAAAGAATTTTATGTAGCTGGGGGTGGAGTTCATCCTATAGTAAATGGAATGGCAACCGCTGCGGATTGGATGTCTGCAGCTTCTTTTTTGTCAATGGCAGGACTAATTGCTTTCATGGGTTTTTCTGGAGGGCAATATCTTATGGGTTGGACAGGTGGATATGTTCTTCTAGCCCTGTTACTTGCTCCGTATCTTAGAAAATTCGGAAAATTTACAGTACCTGATTTTATTGGTGAACGTTATTACTCTAAAAATGCACGCTTAGTTGCACTTATTTGTGCTCTTTTTATTTCTTTCACCTATGTGGTGGGTCAAATGAAAGGCGTAGGTGTTGCTTTTGCTCGTTTCTTGAATGTTCCTTTTGATACTGGGGTATTAATTGGTATTGGGATTGTTTTTTTTTATGCTGTATTAGGTGGTATGAAAGGTATTACTTATACTCAAGTAGCCCAGTTTTGTGTTTTGATTTTTGCTTTTACAGTACCGGCTATATACATATCACTTCAAATGACTGGTAATCCAATTCCACAAGTTGGGTTTGGATCCAAAGGAACAGATGGAGTGTACCTTCTTGAAAAATTAAATTTACTCTCACAGGATTTAGGATTTGATGCTTATACAAGTATTGACAAAGGAAATCTTGTCAATATGTTTTTTATAACAGGGGCTTTAATGTTTGGAACGGCTGGTCTACCGCATGTTATCGTTCGTTTTTTTACAGTTCCTAGAGTTAAAGATGCACGTATTTCAGCAGGTTGGGCCCTATTGTTTATTGCCATTTTATATACAACAGCACCGGCAGTAGCTGTTTTTGCTAGAACAAATATTATAAATACTCTTTCTGAAAAACCTTATGCAGAGGTTCCACAGTGGTTTACGAATTGGGAAAAAACAGGCTTATTAACTTTTGACGATAAAAATAAGGATGGAATTATTCAATATGTTGCAGATGCTCAAATTAATGAACTTACAGTTGACCAAGATATTATTGTTTTAGCAAACCCAGAAATAGCAAACCTTCCCCCTTGGGTTATTGGACTTGTCGTTGCTGGTGGTCTGGCAGCTGCACTTTCTACTGCGGCAGGATTATTATTAGTTATTTCGACCTCTATTTCTCATGACTTATTAAAAAATTATCTACGCCCAGATATTAGCGAAAAAAATGAGCTTTATGCTGCTCGAGTTGCAATAGCGGTTGCTGTAGTTGCTGCTGGTTTGGCAGGTTTAAATCCTCCTGGTTTTGTTGCACAAGTAGTTGCCCTTGCCTTTGGGCTTGCAGCCTCTTCCTTTTTCCCAGCTATTATACTAGGTATTTTTGACAAACGGATGAATAAGGAGGGTGCCATTACAGGTATGATTGTAGGAATAGTTTTTACAGCATCATATATTATTTATTTCAAACCACAATTAGGTGGTCCAGGTCTGCCTGAAAATTTTTGGTGGGGTATTTCTCCTGAAGGTATAGGTACACTTGGCATGATTTTGAATTTTGTAATTGCACTAATAGTTTCTCGATTTACCATTGCCCCTCCTATGGAAGTACAAGAATTAACAGAACGTATTAGAACACCAAGAGGCTCCGTAAGCCCTAAAAATAATTCACATTAAAATAGTAAATATTATAGTTTAGTTATGGGTCAAAAAATACAAACTTTGTCAGGGTATATAAATGAATATCAACTTAGTGTACATCAGCCTGAAAAGTTTTGGGAGCGAATTGCTCAATCATTTTATTGGCAAAAACCTTGGGATAATGTTTTATCATGGGATTTTAAAGGACCAGATATTAAATGGTTTGAAAATGCAAAACTAAACTTAACAGAAAATATTTTTGAGCGCCATCTTTTTACACATGGTGAAAAAGCAGCAATTATATGGGAACCTAATGATCCAAAAGAAGCTCACAGAATAATTACCTATTGCGAGCTTTTTGAAATGACCTGTCAGTTTTCAAATGCTCTTGAAGCTCAAGGTGTTAAAAAGGGAGATCGCGTCATTATTTATATGCCAATGATTCCAGAGGCTGCTGTTGCTATGTTAGCATGTGCTCGAATTGGTGCGGTACATTCAGTTGTTTTTGCTGGATTTTCATCTTCGGCACTTGCTGATAGAATTAATGACTGTGAAGCAAAAATGGTTCTTACTTCTGATGGTAATTTTAGAGGAACTAAAAATATTCCGGTAAAAGATGTTGTCGATGAGGCACTAGAAAAAACCTCAACAGTTGAAAAGGTGATTGTTTGTAAAAGAACTAATAGTGAGGTCACTATGAAATCAAAACGTGATGTTTGGTGGCATGATGTTATAAAAGGACAATCTATTGATCACAAGGCAGTGACATTAGATGCTGAAGATTTACTTTTTATACTCTATACTTCAGGATCTACAGGAAAACCTAAAGGTGTGGTTCATTCCACTGGAGGTTATATGGTGTATACACAATATTCCTTTTTAAATGTTTTTCAATATGAACAAGATGACGTGTATTGGTGTACAGCAGATATTGGATGGATTACAGGTCATTCCTATATAGTTTATGGGCCTTTACTGGCTGGCGCTACTACTTTAATGTTTGAAGGTGTCCCAACATATCCTCATGCAGGTAGGTTTTGGGAGATAATCGATAAATATAAAGTTAATCAATTTTATACTGCTCCAACAGCTATTAGAGCTCTTCAAGCTAAAGGATTAGAACCAATAGCTCCTTATTCTTTAGAATCTTTAAAAGTAATTGGTTCAGTTGGCGAACCTATTAACGAAGAAGCATGGCATTGGTACCATGATCATATTGGAAAAGGTAACTGCCCTCTAGTTGACACTTGGTGGCAAACAGAAACTGGAGGTATTATGATTTCACCATTAGCGGGAATTACTCCAAATAAGCCTGCACATGCTTCGTTGCCATTGCCAGGAATTCAACCTATTATTGTTGATGCAGAAGGGAATGAATTGAAAGGTAATAATGTTGAAGGTAATTTGTGTATTAAATTTCCTTGGCCTTCAATCTTAAGGACTACCTATGGAGATCATAAACGTTGTAAAGAAACCTATTTCTCAACCTATCCTGGAATGTATTTCACAGGAGATGGTGCAAAACGTGATCATGATGGTTATATAAGAATTCTTGGCCGTGTAGATGATGTTATTAATGTTTCTGGACATAGAATGGGTACTGCAGAAGTGGAAAATGCAATTAATGAGCATCCTAGGGTTATAGAGTCAGCTGTAGTTGGTTATCCTCACGACATCAAAGGTCAAGGAATATATGCTTATGCGATTTGTGATAGAGAAGGTATTTCAGATCAAGTTTTAATTGAAGAAATTAAAGGTACTGTTAGAAAAATTATTGGACCTATTGCAAAACCAGATGAAGTTCAAATTGTAAACGGATTACCCAAAACTAGGTCAGGTAAAATAATGCGAAGAATTTTAAGGAAAGTTGCTAGTAAAGATATTTCTAACCTTGGAGATACTTCTACATTATTGAATCCTGAAGTTATTGCAGAAATTATTGATGGTGCAACATCAGATTAATATTCATATTTCAGAACAATATTCATCTCCTATTTTAAAAGAATTATAAATTTCTTCTGAAACTGATCCCTGTCGAATTCCATCATCTGGAATTCCCGGTGAATTTTCATCATAATAATTATTAGAATCATTATCAGTTTGAATAATAAAATAATATATGGAGTTGTTAACAGCTTTTTGAATAATTTGGCCGCATTTTTCATTGTTATTTTGGCAGTTAGATAAAATTAGGCTAATTCCAAATAAAATTAATTTTCGCATGTATGCTTTTTTATAAACTAGATTCTAGAAAAGGCAAGATGCCTTCCAGCTTAATTGATCTTGACCCTTTAATTAGAATTTTATCAAAGTTTAAGGAGCTTGATTCCATAAATTTTAAAAAAGTTCTGACGTCTTTGTGCTTTGTAATTGTTGAATCTACATTATTTGTATCTAAAAAATGAGAGCCAACTAAATGTATGTTTTGTATTTTATTCTGAAGACATTGAACTATGATTGCTTCGTGTTCCTTTTTAGATGTGTCTCCCAATTCTAACATATCCCCTAAAACTACGCAACTATTAGAGGTGGCAATTGTTTTAAATTCTTCTAATGCAAGCTTCATGCTCGATGGGTTTGCATTGTATGCATCCAATATAACAAGTGAATCTTTTATTTTAATTTGTTGTGAACGATGGTTTGTTGATTGATAGGTGTTAATTGCTTTTTTGATTTTTTCAAGCGATACTTCAAATAAATAACCAAATGAAATGGCAGCTGCAATATTGTTAGAGTTATAAGTTCCATAAAGTGGACTTATAAAAGTGGTTTCTTTAAAATTTAGTTTTAAAATTTTATTTTCATTTTGGGGAACAATTTTAAAATTATTTCCATCTCCTATTCCAAAGCTAGTGGTAGGATAGTTTTTTGTTAGGATAATCTGATTGTGATCATCTCCATTAATAAGAATTTTTTGTTTTCGATCAATTAAATGATTATAGAGCTCGGATTTTCCTTTTACAACTCCTTGAATACTACCAAAGCCTGCAAGGTGAGCTTTCCCAAAGTTTGTAATATAACCCCAATTAGGCTGAGCAATATTACAAAGTAATTCAATCTCTTTTAAATGATTTGCCCCCATTTCTATAATGGCAAGTTGGTGGTGCTCTTTTAATTTTAATAAAGTCAATGGAACTCCAATGTGGTTATTTAAATTACCATCTGTGGCCAGAACAGAATATTTTTGAGATAATACTTCTCTAATAAGTTCCTTTGTTGTAGTTTTTCCATTACTTCCTGTTATAGCAATAATGCTTGTTTGAAGTCTAGTTCTGTGGAAAGTAGCTAGTTCCTGAAGTGTTTTGAGGGTATCTTTAACAACAATTACTTTTGGACTTAGTGAAGCGATCTTTTGATCATCTACAATTACTGAATTAGCTCCAAGTAAAATTGCTTTTTCCGCAAATTGATTTCCATTAAATTTTTCACCACGAAGAGCAATAAAAACTTCTCCTTTTTTTAGCGATCGAGTATCAGTACATATTCCAGTAGAGCTTAAGTAGTTTTGGTAGATACTTTTTAGCTGCATAGAATAAAAAAGCATCTTATGAAATAAGATGCTGATTTTAAATTGTTATCCCTTTCTTTTGTGTTTGGCACTCTTTTTCTGACTGCTTTTGGATCCCACGCGTGACATTGCACATCTAAACCCGATGTGATCAGTTGCTATGTATTGAGGTAGATATCTTCTTTGAGCAGGATCAAGCCAGTATGCTCTATCTTTCCATGACCCTCCTTTAAAAACTCTTACCTCATCAGTAATAAGCGAAGTTCTATTTGATTTGTTATCAATAGTTCGAGAGATATTCCCATCTTGATCAGTAGAAACTTTTGCATTAACAGGAGCGTTGTACATAAAATTAGTTTCAGGTTTGGAACCATCGTTTTCTGATTTTCCGTTTGAAAAACTTCTAGATGATTCTACGTCACCATCTCTATAATTTCTATTATCGCTTTCTGTAAAATTTTGACGTAAAAATGTTTCTTCCTCATCAATGGGCATTTGATTTAATTGACCCGGAAGTCTTTTTAAAAGTACTTTCCCATTTGGAAGAGTGTCAAACACTAATTCATCTGGGGAAATTGTAGATGCTTTTCCATCTTCACCAATTACATTTTTTAAATAGACATTTCCACGATAGTAGTTAAAATCACTAGCCTCATCATCTATTATTGGACGATAGACATCAGATACCCATTCAGAAACATTCCCTGCCATGTCATAAATACCAAAATCATTTGGAGGGTATTGTTTTACTTGAATTGTGATATCGGCCCCATCATCAGACCATCCTGAAATCCCACCATAATCACCTTTACCAAGTTTAAAGTTTGCCAGCTGATCTCCTTCTGTTCTTCTGTCTTCGGAACGAGTATATTCACCAGACCAAGGGTATTTTTTCTTACCCCTATAAGTATTGTATTCTCTGTCACCTACGAGAGCTAATGCAGCATATTCCCATTCTGTTTCTGTAGGAAGTCTATAAGAAGGTAACATTATTCCTTTCTCAACACCTGCATAAACTTTAATGGTATCACTTTGTTTTGAATTCGCACTTTTGCCAGCTAAACTATCCATTTTACCACCGTAAACAGTTTCTGGACGCTTGAGATAAGCTGCGGTTGTAAAGGTACTGTTAGCATTAATGTCATTATAGCGTACGTCTTTTTGGACATAGGCTTCACGCTCTAAAATTCGTTCATTTACTCGGTCTGTTCTCCATTCTGCATATTGAACAGCTTGTAACCAGTTCACACCTACTACTGGATATTCAGCATATGCAGGGTGTCGTAAATAATTGGTTGTTAATTCTTCAACATAACCTAATCTTTCTCTCCATACGAGTGTATCGGGTAAAGCTCCTTCATAAATTTGTTTATATTGTTCTTCTTGAGTGGGAAACACAATTTCTAACCAGTCTAAGTATTCCAAATACATTACATTAGTTACTTCCGTTTCGTCAATATAGAAGGACATAACATGTTGTTTATTGGGGCTGTTATTCCAATCATGCATTACATCATCTTGAACTTGTCCTTTAGTAAAAGTTCCTCCTTCAACAAAAACAAGACCTGGTCCAGTTTCTTGTTCGTCAAAGTCAGTATTATATTGAAATCCTCCTTTTTTTGAATTTATGTCCCATCCCGTTCCACGAGAAGCATTGTTCCCACCACAGCTAATAATCAAGAGCATTGTGAAAAATGCGGCTAAGAATTGTTTTAAATTACTCACTTCCATATAGTTCGTTATTGTTTCTAAAACCTACTGCAATATACAAATAATCAATTGCAGATTTTTGAATGTTTTAATAAAAATTCCAACACTTTCGGAATCTATTCATTTAACGCTCTAAAGTGCTGTTTATTGTATGTTTATTAAAGAACTTATTTTTTTTAATATTTAGAATAACATTTTCAACGTTCCAGCGTTTAAATCATATAATGAATTTAAAAAAAAATATTGTTCAAATTGTGATGATCTTTTTCGTAGGTCACTTTATTTGCTTGGGGCAAGATTTGAATCGGGTCATTACGACAGGTGTACCTTTCCTGTTAATTGCTCCAGACGCAAGAGCTGCTGGAATGGGTGATCTAGGAGTAGCAACTCCAGCAGATGCCTACTCGCAACAATGGAATCCAGCTAAATACGCCTTTATTTCTTCTGAAAAAGTACTTGGCTTTAGTTACACCCCTTATCTAAGTAAACTAGTAGATGATATTTTCCTAGGAAACATTACTTATTTCACCCGTTTAAACGAAAGAAGTTCTTGGGCTACTAGTCTTAAGTATTTTAGTTTAGGTGATATTCAGTTTAATGAATTTATTGGTGGCTCAATTATAGATCAGGGTTTAGAGCGTCCCACAGAATTAACATTAGATTTATCATACGCACTTAAGCTCAGTAAAACTTTTTCAATGGCAGTAGCAGGGCGTTATATTCGTTCAGATTTAAAAATTGTAACCGATGCAGACACCTCTTCGGCAAACTCTTTAGGAGTTGACATTACTGGGTTTTATCAAAGTAATGTATTTGAATTGGGAAGCAATAATGCCATTTTTAGGTCAGGTTTTAATATTTCTAATATTGGTCCAAGGCTTGTATATGACATAGGCGATCAAAAAAACTTTATTCCTACTAATTTTAAAACAGGACTCGGTTTAGACTTGCTTTTTGATTATAATAATACTTTAGGAATTTATACTGAATTCAATAAACTTTTGGTGCCTACACCTGTAGCTGTTTATGATCAAAATAACGTTTTCCTAAAATATAGCCAGCCTGATGTAGATTTTTTAAAAGGTATTTTCACCTCATTTAACGATGCTCCAGGGGGAGTTTCTGAAGAACTGAAAGAAATCACTTTTGCACTCGGTTTAGAATACCGTTTTCAAGATTCATTTTCAATTCGCTCTGGTTTCTTTGGAGAAAATCAAGATAAAGGCTCACGACGCTACTTAACAATGGGTGCTGGTTTTGATTTAAAAAGTGTAGATATCGATATTTCATATCTTTTTTCAATTTCAAATGTCCGTAACCCTTTAGAAAATACTATTCGTTTTTCGTTGGCAATAGATATAGGAAATTCAGTTTCAATTTCTAAAACTGATATTACTAAAGAGTAATCTTTAGGATTTCAAAAAATTATTAGGCACTATAATTTTAATCATAGTATAGAAATGAGTAATTTTGATCTTTATTATTGGAAAAGTTTATCACGATTTTATGAAGAAAATTACAAAACAAACTTATTTAGATTGGTATGAAAATATGTTCTTCTGGAGAAAGTTTGAAGATAAATTAGCTGCCGTTTATATTCAACAAAAAGTAAGGGGTTTTCTTCATCTTTATAATGGTCAAGAAGCAGTTCTTGCAGGCTCTCTTCATGCAATGGAAATAGGAAAAGATAGAATGATTACTGCCTACAGAAATCATGTACAGCCAATTGGATTAGGAGTAGATCCTAAAAAAGTAATGGCAGAACTATACGGAAAGGCAACAGGAACTTCTCAAGGTTTAGGAGGTTCCATGCATATTTTCTCTAAAGAATTTAAATTTCATGGAGGTCATGGAATTGTAGGTGGACAAATTCCCTTAGGAGCTGGCATGGCCTTTGGTGATAAATACTTTGAGCGTGATAATGTGACGCTTTGTTATTTGGGAGATGGTGCATCAAGACAAGGATCACTCCATGAAACATTAAATCTAGCCATGTTATGGCAACTTCCTGTAGTTTTTGTCGTTGAAAATAACGGATATGCAATGGGGACCTCAGTAGCTAGAACTTCTAACCATGAGGAAATATGGAAACTTGGTTTGGGTTATGACATGCCATGTGAACCATGTGATGGAATGGATCCAGTGGAAGTTGCAAAAACAATGAGTAAGGCAATAGGTTTAGCTCGTTCTGGTGGTGGACCATCCTTTATAGAAATGAAAACTTATAGATATAGAGGACACTCTATGTCAGATGCACAACATTATAGAACAAAAGCAGAAGTGGAAGAATACCGTAAAATTGATCCTATCACACAAGTTAAAGAGGTGATTTTATCAAAAAAGTATGCTACTCTAGAAGAATTAGATAAAGTAGACAAAGATATTAAAGCTCGTGTTTTGGAATGTGAAAAATTTGCAGAATCCTCTCCTTATCCTGATTCAAGTTTAATGTATGATGCAGTATACGAGCAAGAAGATTATCCTTTTATAAAACATAAATTATAGAGTATGGCAGAAATTATTAATATGCCAAGGTTAAGTGATACCATGGAAGAGGGTACTGTTGCGAAATGGTTTAAAAAAGTAGGTGAAAAAATTAATGAGGGTGATATTCTTGCTGAAATTGAAACAGATAAAGCTACTATGGAATTTGAATCTTTTAATGAAGGAGAACTTCTTCATATTGGAATTCAAGAGGGTGGTACCGCACCAGTTGATACCCTTCTGGCCATTATTGGAAAGAAAGGAGAAGATATTTCAGCCTTGTTAAAAGAAGGAGGAGAGCTTAGTCAAAAAGCTCCTGTTGATGAATCAACTTCAGGAGTTTCAATATCAAAAGAAGTGGCTCTTATGCCAGAAGATGCTGAATTAATCACAATGCCAAGGTTGAGCGATACGATGGAAGAAGGAACTGTTGCTTCATGGCTTAAAAAAGTTGGTGACACGGTAAACGAAGGTGATATTCTTGCTGAAATTGAAACAGATAAAGCTACCATGGAATTTGAATCCTTTTATCAAGGAACCCTATTATATGTTGGTTTGAGTGAAGGCGAAACAGCAGCTGTAGATAGTGTATTAGCTATTATTGGAAAAAAAGGTACTGATGTTGATCTTGTATTAGCGGCACATGGAAGTAAAGAAATTGCTACACCAGCCCCAATAAAAGAATCAATTACACCAACAGAAATAGTATCAGTAGAAGAGACTAAAAGTATTAAAGCAGAGATTTCCCATCCAGTATCTTCTGTTTCTGAACGTATAGTAGCCTCTCCTTTGGCCAAAAAAATGGCAAATGAAAAGGGTCTAAATTTGAACCAAATCAAAGGATCTGGTGAGCATGGAAGAATTATAAAAAGAGATATTGATAACTATCAGCCTCAACAGTATGGAATGGTTCAGCCTTTTACTCCAAGGGGAACTGAGTCTGTAACGGTTATTGCAAATTCTCAAATGCGGAAAACAATTGCAAAGCGTTTATCTAACTCAAAATTTACAGCGCCTCATTATTACCTTGGTGTTGAATTTGATATGGATAATGCCATATCGTTTAGATCACAATACAACAGTTTACCAGAGACTAAAATATCATTTAATGACATTGTGTTGAAGGCTTCTGCTTTAGCACTAAAACTTCATCCACAAGTAAATGCAAAATGGGAAGATTCACAAATAACTCAACACCATCATGTTCATGTTGGTGTGGCTGTTGCTGTAGAAGATGGTTTGGTAGTTCCCGTTGTCAAGTTTACAGATGAGCAAAGTTTATCTCAAATTGGCGCATCGGTTAAGGATTACGCCATAAGAGCTCGTGATAAGAAACTTACTCCTAGTGAAATGAATGGTAGTACTTTTACAATTTCTAATCTAGGAATGTTTGGTATTCAGGAATTTACTTCTATAATTAATCAACCAAATGGAGCAATTTTATCTGTAGGGGCTATTGACAAAAAGCCAGTAGTTAAAGAAGATAAAATTGTTATAGGGAATACTATGAAGTTAACTTTAGCATGTGATCATCGCGTTGTAGACGGTGCAACTGGAGCACAATTTTTGCAAACTTTAAGAGGGTATGTAGAAAACCCATTAACTATGTTACTCTAAAGTCTATTCTTAAACTGGTTAATTTCATCTATATTTTTGGAAAATGAAAAAGACAATCGTTGTTACAGGAGCTAGTAAAGGAATTGGTTTTGAACTTGTGCGTTTTCTTGTGTCCCAAGGTCACGTTGTATATGCACTTTCAAGAGATACAAAAGCTTTAGTAGCTTCTGAAAAATTACATCCCATAAGTCTTGACCTTACAGATGAAGAATCAATTATTAAATTCGCTGAGCAACTTAACTCAAATCAAATAAGCATTGATGCCCTAATTAATAATGCAGGTTCTCTTATTAATCAATCTTTTTCGACCACTACAAAAAATGATTTTGAAGCTATATACCGCGTTAATGTTTTTGGACTTGCTTCTATTACACGATTACTATTACCTCTGATTTCTTCCAAGGGACATGTAGTTAATATTAGTAGTATGGGTGGTATTGGCGGAAGCTCTAAGTTTTCAGGCTTATCGGCCTACAGTAGCAGTAAAGGTGCTGTAAATATTCTTACAGAGTTACTCGCAGAAGAATATAAAGAAACTGGACCTTTTTTTAACGGGCTTGCTTTAGGTGCAGTTCAAACAGAAATGCTAGCAAAAGCTTTCCCTGGATTCCGAGCTCCATTAAGTGCAGGTGAAATAGCTCCTTATATTGCACAATTTGCATTAACTGGACATCAATTTTATAATGGTAAAATTTTACCTATTTCTTCCTCAACTCCTTAAAAGATGATAACATGGAAAAGCTATTTCAATATGTTCCAGAAGCATCTAAAGGTCAGTTAAGGGAATATTTGCAAAAAATGCCTATTGAGATTAAAGTAACCAGACAGCGGTTAACTAAGCATGGTGATTTCAGTTTAAAAAGAAATGGTATGTCGTTAATTACGGTTAATAACTCACTAAATCCTTATCGCTTTTTAATCACCTTGCTTCATGAGTTGGCGCATTATAAAGTAGTGAAACAATTTGGTCATAGAGTCAAGCCTCATGGTAAAGAGTGGAAAAAAGCTTTTCAAGAAACACTTCTTCCTTTTTTATGTCCCAATGTATTTCCTGATCCTATCTGTAGTATTCTTGCTCGCCACATGAAAAATCCAAAAGCAAGTACTGATAGAGACTTCAATTTGGTAATGGCCTTAAAAACCTTCGATGAAAATAAATTCCAAACGTTTATTTATCAAATTGAAAATGGAGCAATGTTTCAAATTTATAATGGTAAAAAATTTATAAAAATCAAAAAAAGAAGAACACGTTTTGAATGTAAAGAAGTTCAAACTGGAAAAATTTATGTATTTAGTCCACACGCCGAGGTGATAAGGCTTTAAGTTTGTTTTTATAGATATAGTTTGCGTACTTTTTTAAATAAGTTGGAAGAATATACAAAATCAGTTACTGCTTTATTGTCCGTTTTGAAAATTTCTTGACTACTACCTTCCCACTCTTTTAGACCATTTTGAAGAAAAATAATGTTTTCACCAATTTCCATTACCGAATTCATATCGTGTGTATTAATAACAGTGGTAATATTATATTCATTTGTAATTTCTTGAATTAAATTGTCAATTAAGATTGACGTTTTAGGGTCTAGTCCAGAGTTTGGTTCATCACAAAAAAGGTATTTTGGATTCATGATAATAGCTCGTGCAATGGCAACTCTTTTTTTCATTCCTCCAGAAATTTCATCTGTTAGTTTGTGATTTGCATCAGTGAGGTTTACTCTTTTGATGGCAATATTTGCTTTATCCCTAATTTCCGAATCTATTTCTGTGGTAAACATTTGCATCGGAAACATTATATTTTCTTCAACTGTCATAGAGTCAAACAATGCACTACCTTGGAAAACCATTCCCATTTCTTGCCTTAGAATTGCACGTTCTTTATCGGTCATATCATTGAGAACTTTGTTTTCAAACATAATACTTCCCATATCTGTATCAAAAAGTCCCAATAATGATTTTAAAAAGACAGTCTTTCCAGATCCACTTTGTCCAATAATTAGATTAGTTTTTCCTTTTTCAAATATGGCAGAGATACCTCTTAACACTTTCGTTTTATCAAATGATTTCGTAATATTTTCTACATTAATCATTTAAGTGAGTAATAATTGTGTTATTAAATAGTTTACCAAAATAATTACAACACTAGTCCAAACAAAAGAAACTGTGCTTGCTTTCCCAACTTCTAGTGCCCCTCCAGTCATAAAGTACCCATGGTAAGAAGGTATGGTGGCTAATATGAAAGAGAAAAATAATGTTTTAATAAATGCATATCCAACATGAAAAGGTATAAAGTCCATTTGAATACCTTCTACAAAGTCAGCGCTAGAAGAAAACCCTCCATAAACACAAGCAATGTATCCTCCAAAAATTCCAAGAAACATAGAAACACAGATAATAAGTGGGTATAGTGAAAGTGATATAATCTTAGGAAAAATTAAATAATTATAGGTGTTGATACCCATTACTTCTAGAGCATCTATTTGTTCAGTAACTCTCATAGTCCCTAAACTTGAAGTGATATAAGACCCTACTTTTCCGGCCATTATAACAGAAATAAAAGTTGGTGCAAATTCTAGAATTACCGATTGCCTTGTCGCAAAACCAATCAAGTTTTTTGGAAGTAAAGGATTTTCAAGATTAAGGGCTGTTTGAATAGCAACAACACCTCCAACAAAAAATGAAATAAAGGAAACAATCCCAATAGAACCTATTATCAAGGTATCAATATCCTTTAAAATCAGCTGCTTTAGTATCCTCCACTTGGTAAATTTACCGAAAGTATTGCGCAACATGATAAAGTATTTTCCGATATGTGTAAGGGTCTTCATGCCTTATAAAGGTAATGTTTTTAACCAAAAATAAACTTTGATATAAGCTTGAATTTCTAATCAGTTTAATAAAGTTAAACTCTGTAAGTAATTGCATTAATATTCATTCCTGCACCAACAGAAGCAAAAATGATTAAATCACCTTTTTTTATGGAGTGACCAGCATAATTTTGTTTAGAAACCAAATCAAATAACGTCGGGATTGTAGCCACTGAACTATTACCAAATTCTTGAATATTCATAGGAAGAATATTTTCTGGGGTTGGTTTTTTGTATAAACGGTAAAAGCGTTTAATAATTGCTTCATCCATTTTTAAATTAGCTTGGTGAATGAATATTTTTGACACACTATCGATTGATTCTCCTGATGCTTTAAGGCAGGACTGAATTGCTAGTGGAACTTTATTTAAAGCAAATTCATATACTTTTCTACCATACATTTTAATATATTTTTTACCCTTTCCTAAATTGTTTGAGTGGCCATAAAAAATGAATTCTGCTTCTCCCTCTGAGGTGTATGTTACAGTTTTGTGTGAAAGAATCCCTCCTTGGTCTTTAGTTTCTTCAATTATAGTGACTCCAGCGCCATCTGCATAAATCATAGAATCTCTGTCACTGTGATCAAGAACACGTGAAAGTGTGTCAGCACCAATAACAATACATTTTTTTGCCATTCCAGCTTTGATAAATGCTTTAGCTTGGATTACTCCTTCTATCCAACCGGGACATCCAAACAAAATGTCATATGCAACGCATTCGGGATTTTTTATTTTTAAACCAGCCTTTAGTTTAGAAGCTAAACTAGGCAGTGTGTCTACTTGATTTGAGTTTAAGGCTATGTCACCTACATTGTGAGCGAAAATAATATAGTCAATTGTTTCCGGATCAATATTTGAATCAGCGATTGCTATTTCTGCAGCTTCAATTGCAATATCAACAACAGTTTGATGATCTTTGATGTATCGTCTTTGATCAATACCAGTAATTGCTTTGAATTTTTCAATAATTTCTATATTCGGATTATCAATTGGTAATCCAGATGCATCAAAAAATGAGTGTTTTGAAAATCCAGCATTAGGTTGAACCTTTTGTGGAATGACACTTCCCGTACCTGTAATTTTAATATTTAGCATTAGAAGTTAAAGATATCTTTTTGATTTTTTTTTAAGTTAAAAATCGTAAAAACCCTACGATGTTCATTAGTACTATTTCTATTCATTTTTAAAATATAAAAGAGTATAAAGTCTTTATTATTAATTACTTGAATAAGACTCAATAGGAATACAGCTACATACTAAATTACGATCCCCATAGGCTTCGTCAACCCTTCTTACTGTTGGCCAAAATTTATTTTCTTTTACAAATTCAAGAGGAAATGCTGCTTTTTGTCTGCTGTATGGATAATCCCATTCATTTGCAGAAATCATTGCCATTGTGTGCGGCGCGTTTTTTAATAAAGTACGTTCTTTTTCTCCAGCATCAATTTCCATTCTTATAGATACCATAGCTTCACAAAAGCGATCCATTTCACCCATATTTTCACTTTCAGTTGGCTCTATCATCATAGTCCCAGGAACTGGAAAAGAAACAGTAGGGGAATGAAAACCGTAATCCATTAATCTCTTGGCAATATCAACCACCTCTATACCTTGTTCTTTAAAGGGACGACAATCAATTATAAGCTCATGAGCAGCACGTCCGTTAGTGCCAGTATATAAAACACCGTAAGCACCTTCGAGACGTTTTTGTATATAATTTGCATTTAAAATTGCAATCTCAGTAGACATTTGCAATCCTTTGCTCCCTAGCATTTTTATATAACCATAAGAAATTAAACATGCTAAAGCTGAACCGAATGGTGCACCAGAAATAGCAGTAATTGCCTCCTCTCCACCGGTTGGTATTACTGGATTTCCCGGCAAAAAAGATGCTAAATGTTTAGCCACACAGATTGGACCCACACCGGGTCCACCACCTCCATGAGGAATAGCAAAAGTTTTATGTAAGTTTAAGTGACATACATCTGCACCAATCATTGCTGGACTGGTAAGGCCTACTTGTGCATTCATATTTGCACCATCCATATATACTTGTCCGCCACAAGCGTGAATATGCGCCGTAATATCTTTTATTTTTACTTCAAATACTCCGTGTGTACTCGGGTATGTGATCATTAATGCAGAAAGGTTGTCTTTATAAAAAAGTGCTTTCTGATGTAAATCCTCCCAATCAATGTTTCCATTTTTATCTGTATCTGTAACAATAACTTTCATTCCAGCCATAACAGCTGAAGCTGGATTCGTACCGTGAGCAGAAGCAGGAATTAAACAAATATCTCTATGAAAATCTTTTCTAGATTCATGGTAAGCTCTAATAACCATAAGACCAGAGTATTCTCCTTGTGCTCCAGAATTAGGTTGTAATGAAGTAGCTTCGAATCCAGTTATAATATTAAGCTGTTCGGTAAGTTGTGAAAGCATTTTTTGATACCCTTCTGCTTGATTAATTGGGACAAAAGGATGAATTCCTCCCCAATTTGCATCACTTAACGGAAGCATTTCTGCAGCTGCATTTAACTTCATCGTACAAGAGCCCAATGAAATCATGGAATGATTTAATGCAAGATCTTTTCGTTCTAATGATTTAATATATCGCATTAAAGCAGTTTCCGAATGATGTGAATTAAATACAGGATGTGTTAAGAACCTTGTCTTTCTAGTACCTATATCAGACAAAAATTTAACATTTAATTCTTTAATACTTAAAGGAGCTTTTTTTTCTATAAATTGAGCAAATAGTTCAATTATTACATGAATATTTTCTGTAGTTGTAGTCTCGTTTATTGAAATGCAGACAGTTTCCTTATTTGGGTAGTAAAAATTAATTTCTTTTTCTTCTGCTATTTTTCTAATTCTATTAGCGTCTAGTTTTATTTCAAGGGTATCAAAAAAATATTTATTTATTTGGTTAATTCCTAAATCAATTAATGCGTTATTTAATTGTATTGTTTTCTGATGAATTCCGTTAGCAATGTATTTAAGTCCTTTTGGACCATGATAGACTGCATACATTCCAGCCATAACAGCCAAGAGAACTTGTGCGGTACAAATATTTGAGGTAGCACGATCTCTTTTTATATGTTGTTCTCTTGTTTGCAGGGCCATTCTTAGAGCAGGATTTTCATCTAAATCACGAGTTTGTCCAATAATACGACCTGGAATGTTTCTTTTATAATGTTCTCTTGTCGCAAAAAACGCAGCATGTGGCCCTCCATAACCAAGAGGAATTCCAAAGCGTTGTGTAGTGCCTACCACAACGTCTGCACCAAATTCTCCAGGAGCTTCGAGTAAAACTAAACTCATTATGTCTGCTGAAACCACTGTTGAAATTTCATGAGATTTCACGATTTCAATCCATTTTTTTAAATTTGGAATAGAGCCATGTTTTCCGGGATATTGAAAAATAGCCCCAAAAAAAGCTTCAGTAAAAAATTGATTTTCAGTTATTCCAACTATTAAGTCAATACCAAGAGGGGTAGCGCGAGTTTTAAGCAATGATAATGTTTGTGGTAATACATTTTCATCTACAAAAAATTGTGAAGAATTATTTTTTTTTTGATCTCGAGTACGTGCACCAAATAACATTGTCATAGCTTCTGCAGCCGCAGTACTTTCATCTAATAGTGAGGCATTTGCAAGTTCCATTCCAGTTAGATCACAAATCATGGTTTGGAAATTAAAGAGAGCCTCTAGTCTTCCTTGAGCAATTTCAGCTTGATATGGGGTATAAGCAGTATACCACCCCGGATTTTCTAAAATATTACGTTGAATTACAGCTGGGGTAATTGCAGGATGATATCCTAAGCCGATGTAGGTATTATAGGCCTTGTTTTCTTTTCCTAAACTATTTATAATTTCAGAAAATTTATACTCACTAATTCCTTCTGGTAAGGTTAAAGGTTTTTTAAGGCGGATGGTTTCTGGAATCGTTTCTTCAAGTAATTTTTTTATTGAAGTTACACCTATGGCAGCCAACATTTTTTTTATTTCTTCTTCGTTTGGTCCTATGTGTCTCTCAACAAAAGCGTCCGTTCTCATTGCGTTTTAATTTCCTCAAAAATAGGATATTAAAGGGATATTTTTTAAACTATTTTTTGAGAAACAAAAATATTTTTCAATAATCAATAACAACTACATTAAAGTTTCGATATTTACATGTGAAAATTTGGTTGATTAAAGGTTTTGAGTTTTATGTTAAGTCTAATATTCACCTAGCTTTTTCAGTCACTTGCCTAGGTGGATTATCACTTGTTGTTTCACAAGATAAAGTTTCTGAAAATGTGTTAATATTTATTTTTTCTAGCGCTCTTTTTAGTTATAATTTTATAAAATTTTCCACCTTATTTCATAATTCTCAAAAAGATAAAATTCCAAAAAGTATTTTGTTTATTTCCCTTGTAAGCTTTGTAATTGCTTTAGGAATGCTTTTCACCTTTTCCTTTATAATGAAAGGGTTCGCTTTGATTGGGAGTATTTTGGTGGTTTTATATAGTATTTCTTTTGATGGATTCTCTAATTGGAGGAATAAAAAAGGATTGAAAATATATTTAGTAGCTTTAAGTTGGATTTTATTAACAGTTGGAATACCATTAGCTTCAGACAGTTTTTTTTCAATAAGTTTGTTTTTGAAATTGAGCTTTATACAATTTGTGTATGTTTGGGTTGCCATATTACCTTTTGAAATTAGAGATGTTACAATTGACAGCTCTCACCTAAAAACACTTCCTCAGCAGCTAGGTATTTATAAAACTAAAATCTTAGGCATTATATTATTAGTATTGGGCGCCTCGTGTTCATTATTGTTTTTTGGAGCCAACAATGAAATGTTATTTTCCACCCTTTTGATTTTTGTGCTCCTAGGAATGTTTTTGTATTATTCAGACCCCTCAAATTCTTTTTATTATACTGCCTTTTGGGTTGAAGGAATTCCGGTAGTTTGGTTGGGTAGTTATTTTTTATTTCTTTATTTTTAATAAAAACATAAAATGAAAATTTTTCTTTTCCTCTTATTTATTGGGTTTAACTCACAAACATCATCTGTCAAAGTACTAGAAAAAGAGAATTTTCAAGTTTTGATGGAGCAAGAATCTCAAGTCATAGATGTTAGAACCCCAGAAGAATACGCACTGGGTTATATTAAAGGCGCAATTTTAATTGATTATAAGGCCTCAGATTTTCAGGCTACTATTTCTGCATTAAATAGAAATGTTACTTACTTAATTTATTGCAGGTCAGGGAATCGGAGCGGTAAAGCCTCTAAAGTCATGGATTCCTTAGGTTTTAAAAATATATATGACCTTAAAGGAGGGTACATGAATTGGTAGTTTAACTTTTTTTGTTGCCTTAAAAGTTTTTCATAAACTATTTTAATTAATTCACTAAGCGAGTCCAGCTCTTCTAATCAAGGCTAGAGGGTCAGGTTTTTTTCCTCTAAAACGTTTGTATAAAGTCATAGGGTGTTCTGTACCTCCTTTTGATAAAATATTTTCTAAGAAAGATTTTGCTGTGTTTTTATCAAAAATTCCTTTTTCAAGAAATAATTCAAAAGCATCAGCATCTAAAACTTCGGCCCATTTATAACTATAATAACCTGCAGCATATCCACCTTGAAAAATATGTGAAAAAGCTGTGCTCATACAGCTATCAGATCTATCTTCTGTAAATTTCAGGGACTCAATTTGTCTTTTTTCATGATTTTTTACAGATTTAATTAAGTGTGCATTTTTATCATGAAATGATAGGTCTAAGTAGGCAAAGCTAAGTTGTCTTAAGGTTTGGAGTCCTTGTTGAAAGTAAGCAGCTTTCTTAATTTTATTTATGAATTTTTTTGGAATTACTTCATTAGTTTCATAATGTTTTGCAAATAAGGCTAATGCCTCTGGTTGGTAACACCAATTTTCCATAATTTGACTGGGCAGTTCTACAAAATCCCAATAAACATTTGTACCGCTTAAGCCACTATAATTTGTATTTGCAAGTATACCATGAAGTGCATGTCCGAATTCATGAAATAGTGTAGTTACTTCTTGGAAGGTTAGTAATGAGGGTTGAGTTTTTGTAGGTCTTGAAAAATTGCATACAATCGATACATGTGGTCTTTGTGAGATATTTTGGGATTTATAACTGGTCATCCAAGCACCATTTCTCTTTCCTGGACGCGAAAAAAAATCTGTGTATAGAAGCGCATGAAATTTTCCTTCTTTATGCACTTCATAGACCTTTACCTCATCATGATATGGATCTACTTCTTTATTTACAATAAAACTTAAGCCATAAAGTTTTTTCACAATTATAAATAAACCATCTAATACTTTTTCTAATTGGAAGTATGGTTTTAACAATTGTTCATCAAGGCCTAGTGTTGCTTTTTTTAATTTTTCTGCCACGAAAGTAGTATCCCATTTTTCTAAAACTTTTATATCTAGGTTTTCCTTTGCAAAAGTAGCCATAGTATTCCACTCATTCTTTGCAGCAGGATACACTTTTTCACTTAAATTATCTAAAAAGGATTTGACATTTTTTTCAGATTGTGCCATGCGTTCTTCAAGAACAAATGCAGCATGTGATTTATAGCCAACTAGTTTTGCACGTGTTTGACGTAGTTTGATAATTTTAATAATAACAGCTGAATTATTGTTTTCATTCTTTTGAAATCCTCTTTTATTAAAAGCACCATTTAGTTTTTTACGCAATGCCCTGTTTTCTGCATAGGTTATAAAAGGAATATAACTTGGATAATCTAGGGTAAAGAGCCAGCCCTTTTTGCCTTTCTCTTGTGCAATATCTTTTGCTGTTTCAATGACATTATCAGGTAATCCTTTAAGGTCTGATTCATTTTCAATATGTAAAGAATATGCTTGGGTATCAGCCAGTACATGTTCACCAAAACTTAAACTTAATTGAGCTAATTTACTATCTATAACCCGTAATTTTTCTTTTTCATCATCATTTAAAAGTGCACCATTTCTAACAAAACTTTTATATTCTTTTTCAAGTAATGTTAATTGTTCTCGAGTTAGAGAGTCCTTGATATCATTTTTGTATAAAAAGTTAATACGCTTAAATAGTTTTTTGTTTAAACGGATATCATTTTGAAAACGAGTTAATAGAGGAGCTGCATCTTGTGCAATTTTTTGAAGTTCTTCATTAGTTTCTGCACTGTTGATATTAAAAAGCAAACTACTATTTCTTCCAATTAGCGTCCCACAATTTTCAAGTGCTTCAATTGTATTTTTGAATGTAGGTGTTTCTTTTTGATGAATGACCGCTTCTATTTCTTTCAATGCTATTGAAATAGTTGATTCTAAAGCTGGAATAAAGTGATGAGCTTTAATTTGATGAAATGGTGCTGATTCAAAAGGAGTTTTAAAGGAAGTTAATAATGGATTATTCAAGGAGTCATTTTTTTAATTGTTCACTGTTTTTTAAAACTTTATTTTTCAGACTTTCTTTATATAAAACTATTTTATTAAGCACTTTTTTATCACTACTTCCAATAATTTGAGCAGCTAATATTCCAGCATTTTTAGCTCCATTTAGCGCTACTGTCGCAACTGGAACACCTCCAGGCATTTGAAGAATTGAAAGAATGCTATCCCATCCGTCAATCGAATTACTGGATTTTATGGGAACTCCAATAACTGGAAGAGGGGTAAGTGAGGCAATCATACCTGGAAGGTGGGCAGCACCTCCAGCTCCAGCAATTATAACCTTGAGACCTCTTTTGTGGGCTTGCGTTCCATAGTCCATCATTTTTTTAGGCGTCCTGTGTGCTGACACTATATCTACTTCAACTGTAATGTTTAATTCTTTTAAGAAAGCAATAGCTTCTTCCATTACAGGAAGATCTGATTGACTGCCCATTATTATCCCTACTTTTATCATATTATTTTGTAATTACTTTAATAGTTTCTTTTACATGTTCTGCAATCTCACGAGCAGTTTCAAGGTTTTTATTTACGATGGTTATGTGTCCCATTTTACGAAAGGGACGAGTTTCTTTTTTACCATAAATATGAAGATTAACTCCTTCAATGGCTAAGATTTGATCTAAGTTTTTATAATGGACTGGTCCATTATGACCTTCTTTTCCTACAAGATTTACCATTACTCCAGCTACTTTATTTTGAGTGTTTCCCAGTGGAAGGTTAAGAATAGCTCTTATGTGTTGTTCAAATTGTGATGTGTATGAAGTTTCAATGCTGTAGTGACCACTATTATGCGGTCTAGGGGCGACTTCATTCACAATTAATTCGCCTTCTTTTGTTAAAAATAATTCTACAGCTAGTAAGCCAACATGTTCAAATGCTTTAGATACTTTTAGTGCTAATACTTCTGCTTTTTCAGCCAAAGAGTTAGAAATTCTTGCGGGACTTAAAACATACTCTACTTGATTGGTACTGTTGTTAAATTCCATTTCTACACAGGGGTAACAGACAGATTCTCCTTTTGGACTTCTGCAAATAATAATACCAAGCTCTTTTTCAATAGCGATTAATTCTTCTGACATACATGGGCCGCCATTAACGTTTTCTAGATCTTGGTTTGAGCGTATAATTTTAACCCCATATCCATCATAACCCATTGATTCAGACTTCCAAACAAAAGGAAATGAAACTAAGCCTCGAACAACTGCATCTTTTAGGGAATTTCTACTATCAAATAATTGAAATGGTGCTGTTGGGATTAGATGTGTTTTATAAAATTTTTTTTGCTCACATTTATTCTGTATAATTTTTAGAACACTAGCTTGTGGATATACCTTAACCCCTTTTTTTTCTAAAGTTACTAGAGCATCTGCATTTATATTTTCTATTTCGATGGTTAAAACATCAATATCTTCTCCAAAGGCAACCACACTATCATAATCCATTAAATCACCAGTCACAAAAGTATCACAAGCAATTCTTGAAGGTGCGGCTGGACTTGGATCCATTACCTTAGTGTTAAGATCCCACTGAAGAGTTGTTGTTAGCAACATTTTACCAAGTTGCCCACCACCTAAGATTCCAATTGTTTGTGTACCGGAAAAATATCTCATTCATTTGTTTTTGCAAAAATACGCATAAGTTTTTTGGAATTGAAAAAAGCCACATAAAATGGATATCTTTATCAAAAATTTTTCAATTCAATGATCAATCTAGTTTTATTTGGAAAGCCAGGTGCAGGGAAAGGTACTCAAGCGGCATTTTTAAAAGCCACCTTTAATTTAGTCCATATCTCTACAGGTGATTTATTTCGATATAATATTAAAAATAAAACCGCTTTAGGACAACAGGCTCAGTCTTTTATGGATAAGGGTGATTTAGTTCCTGACCGATTGACAATTGAGATGTTAGAGGCTGAAGTTGATAGAAATCCAGAAGCAAAAGGTTTTATATTTGATGGGTTTCCAAGAACAAAGGCCCAAGCCCAAGCCCTAGATGTTTTTATAGAAGCTAAGAATATGAAGATTAACGCTACTATAGCTTTAGAGGCGAATGATGATATTTTAGTAAAAAGATTATTAGAAAGAGGCGAAACAAGTGGACGTTCAGATGATCAAGATGAATCAAAAATTAGAAATCGTTTTGATGAATACAAACTAAAAACAGCACCCCTAAAAGATTACTATGAAGGACAGCATAAATTACATAGTGTCAATGGAATTGGTTCTATAAACGAGATAACAGAACGTTTAACAAACTTAATAGTTAGTTTAAACTAGTTTATGACTGAAGGAAATTTTGTTGACTATGTTAAATTATCTGTTAGTTCAGGAAAAGGAGGTAAGGGCTCTATTCACTTACACAGAGAAAAATTCATAACAAAAGGTGGCCCCGACGGTGGAGATGGAGGTCGTGGAGGCCATGTCATCATTCGAGGAAATAGCCAATTATGGACCCTATATACCTTTAAGTTTAAAAAACATTTCTCTGCTGGACATGGCGGTGATGGAAGTAAGAATAGAAGTAGTGGTGCTCAAGGTGAAGATATCTATATTGATGTTCCAACAGGAACAATTATCAGGGATACTGATACTAATGAAATTTTACATGAAGTAACTGAAGATAAACAAGAGGTTATAGTGATGAAAGGGGGTCTTGGAGGTCGAGGAAATTGGCACTTCAAATCTTCTACACGACAAACTCCAAGATATGCTCAGCCTGGAATTGAAGGGGAAACCCTCCAGATTACATTAGAGTTAAAAGTGTTAGCTGATGTTGGATTAGTTGGCTTTCCAAACGCGGGAAAATCAACCTTATTATCTGTTTTGACATCAGCAAAACCTAAAATAGCAGATTATGAGTTTACCACTCTAAAGCCCAATCTAGGTATTGTCGAGTATAGGAATTATCAATCCTTTGTTATGGCAGATATTCCTGGGATCATTGAAGGTGCAGCTGAAGGAAAAGGCTTAGGACATTATTTTTTGAGACATATAGAACGAAATTCAATTTTATTATTCTTGATTCCAGCTGACACTAAAAATTTAAAAAAAGAATTTGATATTCTTAAAAAAGAATTAATCAAGTATAACCCAGAGCTTCTGGATAAACAATATATGGTTGTTCTCTCTAAAGCAGATTTATTAGATGATGAGCTTAGAAGTGAATATTCAAAAGAGTTGAAAACACATTTTAATGGAGTGCCTCATCTTATGATATCTAGTGCCATTCAATTTCAGTTAACAGAATTGAAAGACGAACTATGGAAACTTTTAAACACTTAAAATTCAAATAAGTTATGATGCGCCTGCATTTTATTGCAATTGGAGGAAGTGCCATGCATAGTTTAGCACTGCAAATGAAACGTATGGGTAATGAAATCACAGGGAGTGATGATGCTATCTTTAATCCGTCAAAAGCCAAGCTTAAAGCTGCTAACATCTTACCCAAAACTTTGGGTTGGTTTCCTGAAAAAATAACAAATAAAATAGATGTTGTGATTTTGGGAATGCATGCTAAAATTAATAATCCAGAACTTTTAAAAGCTCAATCTTTAGAACTTAAAATCCAATCATATCCAGAATTTTTAGCTAAAATTAGTCAAGAAAAAACGAAAGTTGTTATTGCGGGAAGTCATGGAAAAACTAGTATTACTGCAATGATTTTACATGTGTTGAATTTTCATGATATTTCTACTGACTTTATGTTGGGGGCTCCTGTTCCTGCTGTTACTGAAACTCTATTTGTTTCAAAAGAAAATGATTTTATCTTGTTAGAAGGTGATGAATACCTGTCATCAGCTATTGATTCACAATCTAAATTTTTGTGGTATCAACCTGAAATTGCACTTATTAGTGGTATTGCGTGGGATCACATAAATGTATTCCCAACGTTTGAGACATATGTTTCTCAATTTGAAAAATTTATTTTTTCAATACGTGAGGGAGGCGTTTTGTTTTATAATCAAGAAGATTTAGTTTTAAAGGATCTGGTAGAGAATAGTCCACATACAGTAAAAAAAATACCTTATGGAGCTCCTGCCCATTATATTGAAAATGGTATTACCTTCTTAGATACCTCAGAAGGAGGTTTACCTCTTTCCGTATTTGGAGAGCATAATCTGATGAATCTTTCTGGCGCTCAATGGATTTCACAATTAATGGGCTTAGATGCTGTTGAATTTCATGAAGCAATTCCAAGTTTTACAGGTGCTGCAAAACGTTTGGAAAAAATTTCACAAGGTTTAACAGCAGTTTTGTATAAAGACTTTGCCCATGCGCCAAGTAAAGTAATGGCTACTGCTAAAGCAGTAAAAGATCAATTCAAAGGTTTTGAAATCCAGATTTGTCTGGAACTTCATACCTATAGCAGTTTAGACACCTCTTTCATTAATCAATACAAAAAAACTTTATCTTTAGCAGACCAGGCAATTGTTTTTTATGATCCTGAAGTATTGAAAATAAAAAACAGACCCTCTATTTCAACTGAAATTATTCAGGCTGCTTTTGATCATGATTCTTTAAAAGTTATAACTAAGACCTCTTCTTTAGAGGAATATCTATTTAGTCAAAAGTATGATAACAAGATTTTGGTAATGATGAGTTCAGGTGATTTTGGAGGGTTAGATTGGGATGAATTAGAAGCTCTTATTTCAAAATATTAAACTTATCCTAACCAATGTTTCCATTGTTGAATTAATAAGATATACAAGAATTCAAGCTTGGTATTTTTACTATTGTTGTTTAAAAATTAGATTATTTAATTGTTTTAGAAAAAGATTACTTTAGCTTATCTTACAAATATATCTTACAAATATATCTTATTAATGGTACTGGTATATACTCATAAAATAACACCTAGATTAACTTATATTTTTAAACATATTTTTGAAAATATGTTAGGAGTTTCAGTTGGGTTCACTAAAACTATTGAGACATTTGTTGCACATTCTGGGCCTAAATTTAGTTACACTATAAAACAGTTAGGAGATGAGTATTTTATTCCTGCACATATTTTGCTTTATGAGCAAGGCGTAAAAATTCAAACACTTGATGTTGAAAGATTAGATGGATTTCCAATTTTTTTTAAAACACAAGGAGATAGTTTTTTTTCCTTTGATATTTTTGCAGCAAGTTTCTTTCTCTTATCGCGCTATGAAGAAGCATTGCCCCATATAAAAACACCTCAAGGATTTTTTGATCCGGCGCAAAGTATAGCTGGGCTATATGGTTTTTTAGAACTTCCTGTCGTAGATCTTTGGGTTGATCATTTACAAAAAAACCTTACTGTTGCATTTCCAGAGTTTTTTAATACAAATGATGAGAAAAAAAAATCTATCAAAAATGTGCTTATTGAGGTTCTGGTTCCTTTTCGATATAAGCATAGATCATTGCTAGTTTCTTTAAGTGATTTTTTCAAATCCTTGTGGGCATTTAATTTACTCCATCTTTTTGAGCAATTAGCAGTTTTATTTCGAATAAAAGAAGACCCTTTTAATACTTTCCAAACTTGGAAATCTTTTTTTAAATCAACAGCAGTTTCACCAAAAATATTTTTTTTATTTTCTGAAAGTTCACCCTTTCAATCCACGGTTTCAATTTTTAATTTAAGCTATCAAAAAATAATTAAAACAATGAGTGATTTGTTTTCTCTTGGACTTTTAGTTTCCGTTAAATCTCAATTAAAAGCAAACGAGTTTTTAGGACTCGAAAAAAATAATTTTGAATCACTGACGCATAGACCAATTTCGGACATAAGAATGAGTAATGAAATCCAGAATTTGAATACTGTATATGAAAGTTTAGTAGCTCAAGAGTTTAATTCAGATTATAGTATGGGGTATCAAAAAACATTTGGTTTTAGAGCTGGTACAGCTACTCCATTTTATTTTTATAGCTTATCTAGCGAATTTCAATTACCCTTAAAAATCAATCCAATAGTAACTACTGAAAAGGGATTAAAAAAAATGTCTCCTGAAAAAGCCTTTCAATTGTTGAAGGATATTCATGAGAACTTACCCCTATCTTCCAGCTCCCTTACAATTGTAATATCAAATGGATTTTTCAGTCCGATTGGAGAAAATACAAGTTGGCTTCAGGAATTCAAAAACTATATTAAATGATAAATACTCATTCGGTAACAGATATTTTTTTTGATCTAGACCACACACTTTGGAATTTTGAAAAGAACTCAGGACTTGCTTTTAATGAAATATTTATAGAATTAAACTTTCCTTTTTCATTAGATGTTTTCCTGAAATTGTACAACCCTATTAATCATGCTCAATGGAAATTATATCGAGAAAATAAAATAACTCAGGAAGATCTACGTTTTAACAGGTTAAATATGACTTTTGAAAAGCTGAATTATTCTGCTTCCATAGGTCTTATAGACAAGATTTCAGAGCAATACATTACATATTTATCTACTTTTCCTCATTTATTTGAGGGTGCAATAGAGCTTTTAGAAGTATTAAAAAATAGGTTTAGATTACATATTATAACCAATGGTTTTGATAAGGTTCAGCAGTTTAAAATTGAGAATTCTGGAATTGAATCTTTTTTTGAATTTGTTTTTACAGCAGAAAAAGTTGGTTTCAAAAAGCCTCATCCAGAAATATTTATTCAATCATTAAAAACTGTTAATACAACTGCAGAAGCCTCAATAATGATTGGAGACAGTTTTGAGGCAGATATTTTAGGTGCTTTGAATCAGGGTATGCAAGCAATTCACTTTAATTCACATAATGAAGAGGTTCATACGAAATGTCCAATTGTTTATTCTCTTGCTGAGTTAAAAGCATTGTTTTAAAAACGTTGGAATTAATCGATAAGGCTATAATCAACATTTATAGTTATTTTTGATTATGGATTTAAAAATATTACAGCAATCAGTTGATAATTGGATTAATAACCATGGTATTCGTTATTTTGATGAATTGACTAACATGGCTCAGTTGTCTGAAGAAGTAGGGGAAGTTGCCCGAATAATAGCAAGACGCTATGGTGAGCAATCTGAAAAAGAAAGTGATAAAAATAAAGATTTAGGTGAAGAATTAGCTGATGTTATATTTGTAGCTGTTTGCTTGGCAAATCAAACAGGTGTTGATTTACAAGCTTCTTTTGATAAAAAGTTAGTTAAAAAAGCTTCAAGAGATCATAAACGTCATCACAGCAATCCTAAACTAAAACCATAACACTTAATGAATATTAAAATAGATCATCTATCAGGATGGTGTGAAGGCTCTTTACGTATAACTGGTTCCAAAAGTGAGACAAACCGATTACTATTGTTGCAAGCTTTGTTTAAAGGCTTTCAATTAGAGAATATATCTAATTCTGATGATAGTAAGGTAATGCAAGAGGCGCTTGAGTCTACTTCAGAAGTGGTAGATGTTCACCATGCAGGAACAGCAATGCGTTTTTTAACAGCATATTTTTCTCACCTAGACGGTCATGAAGTTGTGCTTACTGGCTCCACTAGAATGCAAGAACGACCTATTAAATTGTTGGTAGATGCCCTTCGTTCGATTGGCGCCTTAATAGTCTATGAAAAAGCAGAAGGGTTTCCTCCCATTAGAATCAAAGGCAAAAAACTTTTAGGGGGGGCCATATCATTACCCGCTGATATAAGTAGTCAGTATATATCTGCCTTACTTCTATTGGGACCTGTTTTAGAGAAAGGGCTCAAATTAAATTTGGTTGGAAAAATCACTTCGATACCCTATATAAAAATGACATTAACATTGTTAAATAACTTAGGAATTACCACCAGTTTTAAAGATCAGCTGATTTGGGTTGGTTCAGCAAAAAAAATTAAAAGAATAAATCAAGTAGTAGAGTCAGATTGGAGTTCTGCTTCATATTTTTTTAGCATCGTAGCGCTTGCCAAAAAGGCTAAAATAAGTTTAACGAGTTTTAAAAAATCTAGTTTACAAGGTGATGTCGTTTTATTAGACATATATGAGCAGTTAGGTGTTTCTTCACGTTTTGAAGAAGATACCTTATACCTAAGAAAAGAGATTAAGCCGCTTCCTAATTCAATTCAATTGGATCTTACAAAAACACCTGATATTGCCCAAACTATTGCGGTGAGTTGTTATGGACTTGGTGTTGGATGTGATTTAGTGGGTTTACACACACTTAAAATTAAAGAAACAGACCGACTAGAAGCACTTCAGGTTGAGCTAACTAAGTTAGGGGCAACAATTAAAGTTACCAATGAGAGCTTACATCTATCACCTCACACAAATTTTATAGAAAATTGCTCTATTTCAACTTATAATGATCATAGAATGGCTATGGCTTTTGCTCCTTTGGCATTAAAAATTCCTTTAAAAATTGAAGACTCCTCAGTAGTTTCCAAATCTTATCCTGACTTCTGGAATGATTTGAGAAAGCTTAATTTTGAAATTAAGTAGAGATAAATACGTTTTTACTTGACAACGCCTATGTTGAGATGTTATATTTGCAGATCAATGAAATTTAATTTAATCTAAGTAAGCTTTAGATTAAATTTTCCTCAAAACATGAATTGATAATTTCATCTTCATGTTTGTAAATTAATTTGTATTAATCATAAAATTTTAATCTGTGAAACTATCTCATTTTCAATTTGAACTTCCTAGCGAATTTCTAGCTCAACGACCTGCCCAAGATCGTGATGAATCTAGATTAATGGTCCTAAACCGTAAAGAAGAAACCCTAGAGCACCATGCTTTTAAAGATGTTATTAACTATTTTGATGAAGGTGATGTAATGGCCTTAAATAACACAAAAGTTTTTCCTGCTCGTCTTTTTGGAAACAAAGAAAAAACAGGTGCTCGAATAGAAGTGTTTTTATTACGTGAGTTAAATCAGGAACAACGCCTTTGGGATGTCTTGGTTGACCCAGCCCGTAAAATCAGAATTGGTAATAAATTGTATTTTGGTGAAGATGAAAGTTTAGTAGCTGAAGTAATTGATAATACCACTTCAAGAGGTAGAACCCTTCGTTTTCTTTTTGATGGAGACTATACTGAATTTAGAACAAAGCTCAAGGAGCTTGGACAAACTCCACTTCCTAAATATATTAAAAGACCTATAGAGGATCAAGATCGTGAACGTTATCAAACCATTTATGCTAAACACGAAGGTGCGGTAGCTGCACCAACTGCAGGGCTTCATTTTTCAAAACATCTTTTAAAGCGATTGGAGATAAAGGGTGTTAATATTGCAGAGTTAACATTACATATTGGTTTAGGAACTTTTAGTCCGGTCGAGGTTGAAGATTTATCAAAGCATAAAATGGATTCTGAAGAATTGATTATTGATACTATTGCTGCAGCAAAAGTTAATAAAGCGATTGCAGAACGCAGAAAAATATGTGCAGTTGGAACAACCGTAATGCGGGGTTTAGAAAGTTCTGTGTCTTCTTCGGGATTGTTAAATGAATATGATGGATGGACTCATAAATTTATTTTCCCTCCTTATGATTTTTCAATTGCAAACTGTATGATTACTAATTTTCATACTCCAAAATCAACATTACTGATGATGGTTTCTGCTTTTGCAGACCCTGATTTTATAAAACATGCATATAAAGTTGCTATTAAGGAGAAATATAATTTTTACTCCTATGGTGATGCAATGTTGGTTATTTAATAAAAACAAAAACCGTAGTATTAAGGTTTTTTTTATAAATAAATTTTGGAAGAAATCAATAAAAAAGATATTAGATTACTAACTAAAGAGGCCTTACAAGACTTTTTTGCAAGCCATGGGGCTCCTTCTTTTAAGGGAGGGCAGGTTTATCAGTGGTTATGGCAAAAAGGAGTACATAACTTTGATTTAATGACTAATTTGTCTTTAGAACACAGGAATATTTTAAAAACATATTTTGAAATTAAACATATTAATATTGACACTCAGCAACGCAGTTCAGACGGAACTATTAAAAATGCTGTAAAACTTCATGATCAATTAGTTGTTGAATCTGTATTAATTCCAACTGCTTCCAGGACAACAGCCTGTGTTTCATCTCAAGTAGGATGTAGTTTAGACTGTGTTTTTTGCGCTACAGCTGCATTAAAGAGAATGCGAAATTTAAATGCAGATGAGATTTATGATCAAGTTGTGGCAATAGATCACCAAAGTAAATTATATCACAACCGACCACTTTCTAATATTGTATTTATGGGAATGGGAGAGCCTCTAATGAATTATAAAAATGTAATTGCAGCAATAGATAAAATAACACATCCAGAAGGTCTGGCAATGTCTCCAAGGAGAATTACGCTCTCTACTTCGGGAATTCCTAAGATGATAAAGAAAATGGCAGATGACAATGTGAAGTTTCGGTTGGCAGTTTCATTGCATAGTGCTCGACAGGAAGTGCGTGAAAAAATGATGCCTTTTGCACAAAAGTTTGATTTAAAAGATTTAATTGACTCATTAGTTTATTGGAACGAATACAGTAAGAAGCAAATAACTTTTGAATACATAGTTTGGGAAGGAATTAATGATCAAAAAGAGGATATTTATGCTTTGGTAGCTTTATGTAAACGTATTCCCTCAAAGGTTAATATTATTCAATACAATACAATTGATGGCTCATCAATGAAACAAGCTCAACAATCAGTTATTGATGATTATATAACTGCCTTAACAAGAGCTAGGGTTAAAGTAACCTATCGTCGTTCAAGAGGTTTGGATATTGATGCAGCATGTGGTCAATTAGCCAATAAATTAGATATAAAAGGAACTGTAACCTGAGATCAAACATTACTACTTATTTGATATATTTACTATACATATGAAAGTCGTTGAACGAATTAAAAAACCTATTTATCAGGAAATGGAGCTTTTCGAAGAAAAGTTTACTCAATCAATGTATTCAAAGGTTGCATTACTCAATAGAATTACCCACTTTATAGTAAATAGAAAAGGAAAACAAATGCGTCCAATGTTTGTTTTTTTGGTAGCCAAACTTTTGGGTGAAGGAAAGGTTAATGAAAGAACTTACAGGGGTGCTGCAGTAATTGAACTTATACACACAGCAACACTTGTTCATGATGATGTGGTTGACGACAGTAATAAGCGTAGAGGGTTTTTTTCAATTAATGCACTTTGGAAAAATAAAATTGCAGTTTTAGTAGGAGATTATTTACTTTCTAAAGGATTATTGTTGTCAATTGAAAATGAGGATTTCGATTTATTAAAAATCATTTCAGTAGCTGTTCGTGAAATGAGTCAAGGGGAGTTGCTTCAAATAGAAAAAGCGCGAAACCTTGATATTACCGAAGAGGTTTACTATGAAATTATTCGTCAAAAAACTGCAACCTTATTAGCGGCTTGTTGTGCTATCGGCGCCCAAGCCATTGATGCACCTGCGAAGGAGGTTGAGAAAATGCATCGATTTGGAGAAATTTTAGGGATGGCTTTTCAAATTAAGGATGATCTTTTCGATTATGGTGAGCAGAAAATAGGAAAACCTACAGGTATTGATATAAAAGATCAGAAGATGACACTTCCTTTGATTTATACTTTAAATGTGGTATCGAAAGCTGAAAAGAGGGCAATGACCAATATTATAAAAAACCACAATAAAGACAAAAAAAAGATTCTACAACTTATAGTGCTTGTTAAAGAAAAAGGAGGTTTTGATTTTGCGATTAGTAAAATGGAAGCCTATAGAAAAGAAGCGTTAGAATTGTTATTTGAATTTCCAAAAAATCAATACCGTGATGCTCTAGAATTAATGTTAAATTACGTTATCGAAAGAAAAATATAAAGAAAAATCTGTTGATATTTTTCATTCATACAAAAAATTATAATTTTATTAAAATCTTGACCTTTGATTACAAGAAGCACAATTGACCAAGTATATGAAGCCGCTAGAGTTGAGGAGGTAATTGGAGATTTTGTTGTTTTAAAAAAATCAGGATCAAATTTCAAAGGATTAAGTCCTTTTTCCCAAGAAAGAACACCAAGTTTTATGGTCTCTCCCGTAAAACAAATTTGGAAAGATTTCAGTAGCGGAAAGGGTGGTAATGTAGTAGCCTTTCTGATGGAGCACGAGCACTTCACTTACCCTGAGGCAATTCGTTTTTTAGCTAATAAATACAATATTGAGATTGAAGAAACTGAACAGTCTCATGAGGAAAAAGAAAAAGCAAATGCTAGAGAAAGCCTTTATTTAGTTAACCAATTCGCCCAAGAATGTTTTACCCAAGATTTGTGGGAATTTTCTGAAGGAAAAGCGATAGGCCTTAGTTACTTTAGGGAGCGTGGGTTTACTGATGAAACCATCCGTTTGTTTAGTCTTGGATACGCTGCTGAACAAAGAGATCGATTTTACAAAAAAGCAACTAAGGCTGGTTACGCAGAAAGTCATATTGTAGAGACAGGCTTAATAATAAAGAATGAAAGAGGTGCTGTTGATCGTTTTCGAGGAAGAGTAATATTTCCAATTCGGAGTATGGCCGGTAGAATACAAGGTTTTGGAGGCCGAATTTTGTCTTCCACCTTAAAAACTGCAAAATACATTAATTCTCCAGAAAGTGAAGTGTACCATAAAAGCAAGGTTTTGTATGGTATGTTTGAGGCGAAAAAAGCAATTGCTAAAGAAGATATTTGTTATTTAGTTGAGGGTTATACAGATGTAATTCAGATGTTTCAGCAGGGAATTGAAAATGTTGTTTCTTCTTCTGGAACAGCTTTGACACCTGAGCAAATTAGACTTATTAGGCGACTTACACCTAATATTGTTGTTTTATTTGATGGTGATTCAGCTGGACTTCGTGCTGCAATAAGAGGTATTGATTTGATCTTGGAACAAGGAATGAATGTAAGGGTTTGTTCATTTCCGGAAGGAGAAGACCCTGATAGTTTTGCGAAAAGTCATACGAGAGAAGAAATAAGTAAATACTTGAAAGAATCAGCAAGAGATTTTATTCAATTTAAAACTGATTTACTTCTCCAAGAATCAGGTAATGATCCTGTTAAAAAAGCAAATACCGTTAGAGAGATTGTGAAAAGTATTTCAAAAATACCAGATGCAATTCAACAGGAAATTTATTTGAAACAATGTGCAAGTTTAATGGAGGTTTCAGAAACAGTATTATTTAATGCTTTAGCACAAGAGCAGAACAAGAAAAAGCCTTCCACAATTATCAACACTCAAAATAAGAGATTAAATGAAGGCTTGATTCAAAAAACACCTATTCAGGGTAAGCAGGTAAATCCCTTACTTGTTTTAGAAAGAAAAATTATTGGTATACTATTGCAATATGGAAATCAAGAAGCGGATTTTGATGATCTCTATGTGAGTTATGACGAAGAAGGTAATATAATTGAAGAGCCTAAAATAGTTCATTCTAAAGTACATGAAAAGATATTTCTTGATTTGCAACAAGATGAGGTGGAATTAATTCAGCCAGAATTTCAAATTTTATACAAACAGCTTATTGAACATTTTCAATTAGAAAGAGATGTGAAGCCAGAGAAAATAATACAACAAGAGAATCCAGATTTGGGCAAAATTCTTAGTGATATTTTATTTGAAGATGAAGTCCATCAATTACATGATTGGGAAAAGAAAAATATCTTTGTTAAAGATCGAAAAAGTGCGGTAGGACAATTAGTTAGCGAAACCATATTAACTTTTAGGAGGCATTTGATTGATCAGAAAATACAAAGTTTAATGGATGATGCTAAAAAGAAAGATGCCACTGAAGAAGATATTTCGTTTTTGGAGGAGGTAATCCAATATCAGAATCTAAAAAAAGTGCTTTCTAGAAAGCTCAATCGAGTACTTTAAAGCTCTAAATGACATATGGAGTTAGTTAATTGATTCTATTGTTTAAGGTTTTTTGAAAAAATATCTTTGAGTTGTTTTAAATAATGATAATATTTGTCATGTTATTTTCTTTAAAAAAGACATTCAATATCTTAAAAAGTAAGTAGAATTAATGTGTAAATTTAAAACATTATTAGATTAGGATTTAAATTGACTATTTAGATAAATAATTTATAAAAACTCGTCAGGTATTTCACAAACAGGTATAGGATTCATTTTATGTTGATTTTGTGAATGGTGGTTGAGGTAGATTTTAAAAACGATTTTTTGTCGTACTGTGAAATTATTTGGAGAAACCTTGTATTTAACTGCTTTCATTGCCCATTCTAACTCGGGATATGTCGCTCCAAGCTGATCTTCATCTGTTCTATCATCTTCCCAAAGCCCATCAGTAGGTGCGGCTTTTTGAATAGACTCAATAATTTTTAGATGGCTGGCAAGTTGAAAAACTTCTGTTTTCATTAAGTCAGCAATCGGACTGATGTCTACTCCACCATCCCCATATTTGGTATAAAACCCTACGCCAAAGTCTTCTACTTTGTTACCAGTTCCAGTCACTAAGTAGCTATTTAGTGAAGCAAAATAGTATAGGCTTGCCATTCGAAAACGAGCTCTAGTATTTGCTAAACTTAAAAATTTATTTTTTATATCATTAGTTTCAGGAGTCAATTGTGTGAAAGAATCAAAAACCGAATCCAAACAGAAGGTGATAGAAGAGACATTTTCAAAATTAGCTTCTAACCATTTAATATGATTTTGGGCTCTTGAAGCTTGTGCAGATTCTTGTTTAATTGGCATTTCTATACAAAGGACCTTTTTTTTTGTTTTTGCACAAAGAGTAGAAGTAACAGCTGAATCTATTCCGCCAGATATTCCAACCACAAACCCATTGATACCTGCATTTTCAGCATAGGTTGAAAGCCACTTGATAATATGTTGTGCTACTTTTTCAGGAGATTTCATCATTAAATCATTTATAGCAATTAAATTTGCTCAAAAATAAAGTATTTGTTGGTATGAATAAAAATCTTAAGCACAGACTTATTTGTTTTTTCGAAATTTTTCAAAGAACATCTCATATTTTATTAATCTTTTTGTTTTTCAATGCCTGTCAAGAAGAATTTACTAATGAATCTGATGTAGAATCAATATCCGTTTCCATCTCTTTTGATCGTTTTGATATAAAATTCTATGGTCAGCCCTCTAATGTTATTCCAGAGCTTAAAATAAAATATCCTTTTTTATTTCCAAAACAGTTTTCGGATAGTGTTTGGATTAATCGTCAAAAAGATAGTCTTCAGTTACTTTTACAAAGTGAGGTAAATACAACCTTTAAAAACATTGAACCCCTTGAAAGAGATGTGAGCCATCTTTTCAAACACATCAAATACCTTTTTCCTTTTGCCAAAACGCCTCGAGTAATAACCCTTACGAATAATGTTGATTATCAGATTAAAACAGTGTATTCTGATAGTTTATTATTGATTTCTCTTGATACTTTTTTGGGCTCAGAAAACCCTTTGTATGATGGCATACCTGTTTATATTAGGAAAGAGTTGGACCCAAAATATATTACAGTGCAAATTGCTGATAAATTTGGAACGTTTATTATTCCTCCTGTAGAGGATCGTACTTTTTTAGCTCGTATGATTTATGAGGGTAAAAAGTTGTATTTAAATGATCTTATAATTCCTCATATGCCAATAGAAGATAGAATCGCATTCACTAAAGAAGAGTTTAATTGGGCTTTGGAGAATGAAAAGTATGTTTGGCAATATTTTATTGAAAAACAAGTTTTATATCAAACACAGTTAGAATGGGTGCAGAGGTTTATTGAGCCTGCACCTTTTTCTAAGTTTTATTTACAGCTTGATAATGAAACACCTGGAAGAATTGGCTCTTGGTTGGGGTGGCAAATTGTAAATAGTTATATGATTCAATTTCCAGAGACACCCCTTGATGAGTTACTGAAAATGTCTGCACAAAAATTATTTAATCTTTCAAAATATAAACCAAAACGCTAATGGCTATTACAAAGAATACTGAAATTAAGATTGAAGTTAGTTTAGATGAAAATAATATCCCAGAACACATGAATTGGACTGCTGAAGACGGTGGTATTTCAAGTCAAGATACAAAAGCTATGCTTTTGTCTTTTTGGGATTCAGAAGCACAGGAAACATTAAAGATGGACCTTTGGGTAAAAGACATGCCTGTGGATCAAATGCAGCTTTTTTTTCATCAAACATTAGTTTCTTTAAGTAATACTTTTTACGAGGCGACAAAAGACGAAAAAATGACCGCAACAATGAAAGATTTTTGTGATTATTTCGCTGAAAAGTTGGAATTGAAAAAAGACTAAAGAGGATTGGTTTCAGTAAAATCTTTATTTAGCGAATTTATATAAGTTAGAATTTCTTCACTTCCTGTTTTGTGTAAAGATGAAGTTATAAATATGGGAGGTAATTCTTCCCACTGAGTTTCTAACATTTCACTGGTATAGTTATTAATATTTCGTTTTCTAGCAGCTGGTTTAAGTTTGTCTGCTTTAGTAAAAACAATTGAAAACGGAATGTAATTTTCTCCAAGCCACTGCATAAAATTTAAATCAATGGGCTGTGGTTCATGGCGAATGTCAATAAGTAAAAAGGCACTAACTAATTGTTTTCTTTGTTTAAAGTAATTAGTTATAAATTTTTGAAATTTTTTTTTATCCGTTTTCGAAACTCTAGCATATCCAAAGCCTGGTAAATCTACTAAATGCCAATTTTTATTGATCAGAAAGTGATTGATGAGTTGAGTCTTTCCGGGTCTAGAAGATGTTTTTGCTAGATTTTTTTTTTTACAAATAGTGTTTAGTAATGAAGATTTACCCACATTAGATCTCCCAATAAATGCATATTCTGGAATAGAAGTGTTAGGACATTTTGAAACATCTGTATTACTTATTATGAAAGTTGCGGAATGAACCTGCATTATCTTTTTTAGAAGTTTGCATTAACCAACCATTGCTCTAGTACTTTATTGAATTGAATGGGGTGTTCCATCATAGGGGCGTGCCCACAACGATCAATCCAATACAAGGTTGAATTTGGCAGTAGTTTATCAAATTCTATTGCTACATTTGGAGGTGTCACACTATCCTGGGCTCCCCATATTATAGCAGTAGGGGTTAGCATACTAGGTAATTCACTTGCCATATTATGGCGAATCGCACTTTTGGCTAATGCTAGGGTTCGTATTAATTTGTTTCTATCATTAACTGCTTCAAAAACTTCATCTACAATTTCTTTCGACGCTACTCTTGGATCATAAAAAACGGCTTGACTTTTCTCTTTAATGTAGTCATAGTTACCTCTCTTAGGATATCCATCTCCCATATTGTTTTCATAAAGCCCTGAACTTCCAGTGAGAACTAACCCTTTTGCTAAGTCAGGATAATCTCTGGCAAACAATAAACTAACATGACCTCCCAAAGAGTTTCCTAAAAGAATCACATCTTTCAGTCCTTTGTATTTAATAAACCTATGAAGAAATTCAGATAATGCTTTTACAGAAGTATTTACAATAGCCATAGTGTAGACAGGCAATTCAGGAATAATCACTTTGTATCCTTTAGGAGGAAAGTATTCTAAAACTCCCTTAAAGTTACTTAATCCACCCATTAGACCATGAAGAATGATAATCGGTTGGCCCTCTCCAGACTCTATATAGTTAAACTCTTTTTCTTCAATAATCTTATTATCCATAGCTAAAATGAGTAATATTTAAGCAGTAAATATAGACATTTCAACATTAGGGATAAACTTTTATTTAGACGCTATTTATAATGGTTACTCATAAAGGACATTAAAACTTATTAACAATGTGGTAATTAGTGGTAATTAGTGGTAATTATATTTTATATTTGAATTATAGATAATTACACCATACTTGCAGCACTTAATTGGAACATACGAATGTAAAGCAGATGCCAAAGGACGTATCATGCTTCCTATTGCTATTAAAAAGCAATTGGCAGCAGTTACTTCTGGTGGTTTTGTTTTAAAGCGAGCGGTGTTTAATCCCTGTTTAGAATTATACCCTATTAAGGAATGGTTGGAATTAATGGAAAAGGTAAATAGTTTAAATAGATTCAACAAAAAAAATAATGACTTTATCAGGCGATTTACAGCTGGGGTAAAAACTGTTGAGATGGATATATCTGGACGTCTTTTGATACCAAAAGATCTTGTTCTTCATTCTAAAATATTAAAAGATGTGGTAGTTTCATCCACAGTTAATATCCTTGAAATATGGGATAAGTCGCTTTATGAAAAAGCGATAGATGAGGCGGCTCTTGATTTTGGAGCCTTGGCTGAAGAAGTTATGGGAGACAAAGATGATGACTCAATATCATAACCCAGTACTCCTCGAGGCTTCTGTTGAGGGGCTAAATATCATTCCCAACGGAACCTATGTTGATGTAACTTTCGGCGGCGGAGGTCATTCCAAAGCAATACTTAATTGTTTGGATGTTGGTGGAAGACTACTTGGTTTTGATCAAGATACTGATGCTTGTAAAAATCCGCTGGTAGACTCTCGTTTTGATTTAATTCATTCTAATTTCAGTAATCTCTCACAATATTTAAAATATCATAAAGTAATTCCTGTTGAGGGAATTTTAGCAGATTTTGGGGTTTCTTCACATCAGTTTGATACTCGTGAACGAGGTTTTTCAACTCGACTAGATGCTCGTTTGGATATGCGAATGAATCAATCACAACCTTTAGATGCATTTGAAATC
>Ga0307986_10000047_pt1 | contig 75698 bp, 80 predicted proteins | sample EllFjometageno82_FD_203170 | JGI IMG/M metagenome (GOLD analysis project Ga0307986, IMG submission 203170) | Marine microbial communities from Ellis Fjord, Antarctic Ocean - #82 | ecosystem: Environmental > Aquatic > Marine > Unclassified | place: Southern Ocean | collected 2014-10-09 | reverse complement strand
AAAAAAGAAATTAAAAAATCATTTCGAGAAAGCACCTATTGCATTGCTTTAAAAAAATTAAGAAATTTTTATACGCCGGAAGGCTTTCCTAAAAAATAACCAATTAAAATTTATTGTTGAATAGGATGATCCAGATGACCTGTTTTGACATAAATCAGTGCCCCTTCTGACTTGGTAAATGGGGCGTGCTTACTATAACGAGGACTTCTTATCCAAGTGCCGGTTGAGTAGCTATCGTGTTCATCATGAAATACTCCTTTGATTACAAAAATTTCTTCCCCGCCTGGATGAACGTGCGGATTAAAAATTGTATCAGGAGCCCACTTAACTAAAGCGGTACCAACGCTATCAAATTCATGAAGTGGCATAACGGATAAACCGGGAACCGTTCCTGGATGCCAAGTAGCAGTGTTTGTATTAATACGAACAGTTTCCAAATCCTCCGGGTGAAAGTGTCTTAATTTTACAAACAAAGTGCAGCCTTGTTTTGAAAAAGGAGTGTGCGAACTCTTTGGTGGATTTCTAAGATAGGATCCTGCAGGATAATCACCAAATTCATCAGAGAATACGCCGTCTAAAACTAAAATTTCCTCCCCGCCTCCATGAACATGGCTAGTAAAAGAAGAGTTAGCAGCATACTTAACAACCGTGCTTGCGATAGCAACTTCTCCGCCAACACGATCTAAATATTTTCTCTCCACTCCAGGAATAGGTGATGGTTCCCAATTCATATCTTGCGTATTCATCACTGCCTTTAAGGCAAAATCAGCATTAACAATCATTTTAAATAGTTGCTAGACCAAGCGGCAATAATAGACGAAATGTAATCTGCATCTTTAGTTTTAGTAATTAAATGATCAGCTTTATCCAAGCTAATAAAGCTCTTTGGGTGGGACAAGGCATCATAGAGATTTTTAGCATTTTCAATTCCCACAACCTCATCAATGGGTGAATGCATTATGAGCACTGGTTTGTTTAAATTTTTAATAATCTCAAGTAATTTTGTATGATCAATGTCATCTAAAAATTGTTTTTTGACATTAAACTTTCTCCCAGCAATTTTTATTTCCGCTTCACCTTTTTCTTTAATAGTATCCACATCAGAAAAGTGTCTTTGAATATTGGACACATTAGATGGCGCTCCAATAGTAACAACGGCTTTTATATCTTTAAGCTTGGTCGCCGCAGCTAAAGTTGCTGCCCCACCCAACGAATGACCCACCATGAGAGTTGCTGGTTGATAATTCGAATTTAAAAATTCTTGCGCTTTTATTAAATCTTCAACATTAGATGAAAAATTAGTGTTTCCAAACTCACCCTCACTTTTACCAAGACCAGTAAAATCAAATCGTAAAACAGCAATTCCATACTTAGCAAGTTTTTGTGATACCTTGTCAGCAGCATACAAATCTTTAGAACAGGTAAAGCAGTGAGCAAAAATAGCGTAGCTATTAATTTTTCCAGAGGGCACATCTAACCTTGCTGATAACAATTCATCACTATGTCCTTTAAATTTAATTTCTTTCATTATAGTTTTTTCTAATTTTTTTCCCAAGCTTTAAAGCCATATTGTTTTCTGCAATTGTTTCTTTTTTGGTAATGGCAAAATTAGGATTGAAATCTTTTTTAAAATAATTTTCTGATACCTTTAGATTTTCTAAGTCTTTTCTAGATAACCTACTTTTAGAGGATTTGGCATGGAGCTCTAATAATACTTTGTAGTGTGTGTGATACATGATCATTTTGTAAACTCGGAATGGGTAGGGAAAGCCCGTATAACGAAGGACCACTACTAAGGTTAAAATATAGGAGAGATAGATGCCAAATTTATCAATCATACCAGCTAATTGAAAAGGTAAATATTTATACAAAAAAGGCAAAGATCCAAAAGGCAGATCTATAATTTCTTTAGCACGCTTATTAATCGGTAAGTCATTAATGTAATCCATACTTGGAAAAGTAGCCGCATCGGAAATTAAATTAGGAGATCTAAATTCTTGTTTTAAAATAGAACTGATGGCAACCACAATTAATGGATCTAAATTTTTTTTTGCAATCAAATTAACCGGAAGAGCAATCACTCTTATATCTTGTTCGGGTAAAGAATTGGTCAGATCAAAACCACCTGCCTTAACAGTTTCGGCATACAAATAGTCAAATTTTCTAGAAATGACACTGGAGGTATCTAAGGAGAAAATTTGTAAGTTGGGGTTGGTACCTAGCTGAAAAACAAAATTATTATTAGCGGGTAGTAAAAAAAAACCAACATCCAAATTTCCATTTTGAATCATGTCCAGATGCTTAGAATGCGTTTCTTTTACAAAGGAAGCATTGGTTTGATTAATTCCATACAATTGCAAAATAGTTTCTGCTAGCAGTCGTGTTCCTGAATTGTCAGGTCCAACACCAAGCTTCAATCCTTTAAAATCATTCAGTGAATTTAAATCTAAGCCCTTCTTATAAAAGATAAATAAGGGCTCTAAAATTAATGATCCTACGGCCTCAACATTATCATACTGGACCTTTTTTAAATCTTGAGCAACAAATCCCAAACTCGTGTCAGAGTTTTTGTCATTCACATCATCAATGATCTTAATAGTGTCTTCTCGATTAATAATCCTTAAATCTATATTCTTTTCTTTTAATCTCTTTTTTAATAAAAGCGCAGAAGTATCAAAGAAACCTCCCTTAGGACCGGCGGCAATAGTAATTTTAGTTGTTAAAAAACTGTTGAGAATAATAAAGCATAATAACAATATGCTCAAAGCTGACAGGGTTAAAATAAATTTTCTCATTTACGATCTTAACCTTAGAACTACCTATAAACAAATGTTAGATGTTATATTGAACTTAAAGCTTTATCTAGCTTCAGAATGTATATAAAAAATAAAATATGAAATTTTTTAATTCGATAAAAAACACCTACGTGAAATATGCTACCTTTTCTGGAAGAGCGACTAAGTCTGAATTTTGGTTCTTTGTATTATTTTATTACTCAATTATTTTTCTCTTAACTTTCTCCATGTTTTTTTTCAATGCAGGCAAGGGAGTTATGTGGGTAATGTACGCTTTTTCTTTGGGAAGTTTACTTCCCTATCTTGGAGTTGCTATTAGAAGACTTTACGACTCTAATAAAAGTGCCTGGTACATTGCATTACCAATTATTCCTAGTATCGTATCTAGGTTAGAAGGCTTCGAATGGTTTGGGATTATATCTTTAGTGATTAGTATTTTGTTATTTTCATTACCTAGTGATCCTAAAAAAAATAAATACGGTCCAGTCATTACGTTTGAAAAGAAAAAAAAAGTAGCAAACAAGAAGGTAAAAGCCAAGCAAGCAATAAAAAAAGCTAAACAGAAAAAAAGATAGCTTTAGTTAATTTTTCCTTTAACCGGAGAAGATGGTGAGGCAATATTAATTTTGTCCATTCTGCCTGATAAATAGGATTGTCTTCCAGCGATTACAGCATTCTTCATAGAGGTTGCCATTAGAATAGGATTTTGAGCTTTGGCTATTGCAGAGTTTACTAACACTCCATCACAACCTAGTTCCATAGCAATCGCAGCATCAGATGCAGTACCAATTCCAGCATCTACAATAACGGGAACCTTGGATTGTTTTTTAATAATTTCTATATTTAATTTATTAGGAATTCCTTGTCCGGATCCAATTAAAGAACCTAAAGGCATAATGGCTGCCACACCAATGTCTTCTAACTGTTTGCATGCAATAGGGTCATCCGAGCAATAGACCATAACTTCAAAACCTTCTTTCACTAATATTTCAGCTGCCACTAAAGTTTCTCTCATGTTGGGGTATAATGTTTTTTCATCTCCTAAAACCTCTAGTTTTACCAAATTCCAGCCTCCGCTTTCTTTGGCTAATCTTAAAGTTCTCAAAGCATCTTCAGAATTAAAACATCCTGCCGTATTAGGAAGATAGGTAATTTTTTTAGGATCAATAAAATCCATTAACAAAGGTTCTTTCGTGTCGGTGATGTTAACTCTTCTTACCGCAACCGTAACAATATCAGCACCCGACGCTTTCACTGCATCTGCAGTTTCTTGTAAATCTTTATACTTTCCTGTTCCTACAATTAAACGAGAATTAAAAGTTCGTTCACCAATTTTAAAAATATCTGACATTTAACCGCCACCTATGAAGGTTACTATTTCTACAACATCTTTATTTGCTAATTTCGTCTCAGAGTATTTGTCTTTAGGAACCACACTTTTGTTCAATTCAATTGCAACTTTCGTCTTATCAATGGAAAGCTTACTCAAGAAATCATCAATATTGCATTCTTGGTCTAATGGATATGCTTTCCCATTTAATTGTATTTCCATAGTTTTTATTATAATTAATCTTCAAGCTATATGACCTTAAAAATACAAATTATCAACGGTCCAAATCTAAATTTATTAGGCAAAAGAGAGCCTGATATTTATGGACATTTGACTTTAGACGAAATTAAAAAAGAAGTGGATAGCCACTGTCAGCCAAAAAAAATGACTGCAGATTTTTATCAATCTAATATTGAGGGAGAATTGGTTGGAAAAATTCAAGAAATATCAGAAAGCGCGGATGGTTTAATTATTAACGCCGCTGCGTTTACTCATACTTCAGTTGCTATATTGGATGCCTTAAATACGCTGAACATTCCTAAAATTGAGGTTCATATTTCTAATGTGTTTGCTAGGGAAGAATTTCGCCACAAATCAATGATTAGTAAATCAGTCAATGGAATTATTTGCGGATTTGGATTGAATAGTTATATTTTAGCCGTTGATGCGATAGAAAGAATTATTAAAAATGAAAATAAATAAAGATTTAATCAAAACCCTATCTGGGTACTTGGAAGAATTTAAGCTAACGAGTCTTAGTTATAAAGATGGAGACATTTCTATTAAAGTTGGAAAAGAAACAAAAGCAACTGCCGCAGCCTCTGCACCATTGACAGCTGCTCCTACAGCTACCGTTGCAGCCAACGAACCGGTAGAAGATCCAACTCTTCACTTAATCAAAAGTCCTATGGTCGGAACCGCTTACCTTGCAGCAGAACCTGGTGCAAAACCATTTGTTACAGTAGGAACTAAAGTTAAAAAAGGAACGACTATATTAATTATTGAAGCCATGAAAACCATGAACCACATTCAAGCAACCTCAGATGGTGAGTTAAAAGAAGTATGTGTCAAAGATGGTGAAGCAATAGAATTTGATCAAATTCTAGCAAAAATAAAATAACTCATGATTAAAAAAATTTTAATCGCCAATCGTGGTGAGATAGCAGTTAGAATTATTCGTGCGTGTAAAGAATTAGGAATTAAGTCCGTTGCTATTCATTCCAATGTCGATAGTGAATCCATGCATGTCCAAATGGCGGATGAAAGTATTTGCGTAGGGCCTCATAAAGCACAAGACAGCTATCTAAACGTACAAGCTCTTATCTCTGCTTTTGAATTGTCTGGTGCTGATGCCATTCACCCTGGTTATGGGTTTTTATCAGAAAATTATAATTTTGTTAAAATTTTAGAAGATCATAAGATTAAATTTATTGGACCCAGCTCTGCATTAATTAATAAGATGGGTGATAAAATCCAAGCTAAAAAAATCGCTAAAGAATTAGGATTACCCGTCATTAAAGGTTCTGAAAAAGGAGTTTCCGAAATTAATGAGGCTAAAGAAATTGCTAATAAGATCGGATACCCGGTTCTAATCAAGGCTGCTGGTGGTGGTGGTGGAAAAGGAATGAAAATTGTAGAAAAAGATTCTGAATTATTGGAAAATTTACAAATTGCTAAAAATGAAGCCAAAAAGTTTTTTAATAATGATGAAGTATTTATTGAAAAATATTTCAAAAACCCAAGACACATTGAAGTTCAAATACTTTCAGATGGAAAAGATAATACGGTACATCTTGGGGAAAGGGACTGTACTATTCAAAGAAGACACCAAAAAGTAATCGAAGAGTCCCCTAGTCCTGTCATTACAGCCAAACAGAGGGAAGATTTGTTAAATACTTGTGTCCAAAGTATTTCCAAACTTGGATATGAAGGTGCAGGTACTTTGGAGTTTATTTATGAAGATGGAGAGTTCTTTTTCTTAGAAATGAACACTAGATTACAAGTAGAGCATCCTGTTACTGAAGCGGTAACTGGCATAGATATTGTTAAAAGACAGATAGAAATTGCCTCCACCGGAAAACTAAGTTTAAGACAAGAAGATATTACATTTTCAGGTCATGCCATCGAATGCAGGATTAATGCAGAGGATTATCAAAAAAACTTTCAACCTAGTGCGGGTACGGTTACCACCTACCATCAACCCTCTGGTCTAGGAACAAGAGTAGATGGATGTGTTTTTCAAGGTGGAAAAGTTCAACCCTATTACGATAGCTTAATTGCAAAATTAATTTGCCACGGAAATAACCGAGAAGAATCGATAGCTATTTCTAAAAGAGCTTTAGATGAATTTGTGATAGCTGGAATAGAAAGTACCATTGGCCTTCATAAAAAAATCCTACAGCATGATGATTTTGTGAACTCTAAATTTGATACGAACTGGTTAGCGAAATCAGATATTCTTAATTAAACACAACTCTCAATCCAAATATCATAATTAACATGTTCCATGGGATTGATCGATGGAAATCCAGAAAACATCCATCCATTAAAAATATATACTTGGTCTTTATTTTTTTTATTAGGATCTTGGATTTGCACAAAAGCAGAAGTTTTTAAAGAACCATCACTATTGTCCAAGACGCATCTTTTAACTAGCACCTCTAAAGAATAAAACTTATATTTTTTATTGATTTGAATGGTATGGGTATTTTTTTTGGAAGTAATTTTATCCAGAATAACAATATTCGCTGTATTGGCATTACTATCTAATATTTTTACATCTTTTAGACCCTGACCAAGTGCATAGATAGGAGATAGAAAAATAAAAAGAAAGAAATAGGCTAAGATTCTGGTTGCCATTTTTTATAAGAATCTTTTTTTTCTTTTTTGGATTTAGATGGGCTATAGGCTAATTTTGAGCCAGTGTAATTACGGTGATGTTCTTTCATCCAATCATGATTCTCGAATTTAATTTTATCAGGAGTGGATAGTGAAGTTTTATGAATCCACAAATGCCACTCGGGAGGTATCCTAGACGAATCAATATCGCCATTATAAATAACCCATCGTTTAGAATCATCTTTGTTTCTGTGATACCTATTTCCAAACTGATCTACTCCGACTAACTTTCCAGAAAAAAGTGTAAACAAAAATGTTCCGACTGTTTGGGTATTCCACCAAGTGAAAATTGATTTTAAAAAATTTATTAACATATACAAGCTTAAGTTGTTTTAATTTAAATAGACTTACCACACAATCTAAAATACAAACATTGTAAATTCAAATTGATTCTAATTTATAAAATATGAGCAAATACTTAGCAGAGAGTTTCTACACTTGTTTATTTAAAATTACCCACCAACTAGAGGAAGTAACCAACCAAAGCTTAAAAGATCTAGAGAACAGAAAAGATGGGAAGTTTGACTTAATTGACATCAAATTTAATAAGAGAAAAACCAAAGCTTTAAGCGATATTAAAAAGGGACTATCTTCAGACACTTCTACCCCTGCTGAAAAACAAGAGATCATCAAAGATTTAATACATTCAGCAGCTCAATCAGAACCTGCACCAGTTAAAGGGGTTGCAGCTGTAAAAGATAGTAAGTTTTTCAATGGTAGAAAGAAAATGCCTGACCGAAGAAAAGGCTATATTCAAAAATCTGAAATTGGTGGTCATAAAGTTTATTTACATATTGGAGAGTATGATGACGGTAAAGTCGGAGAGATTTTTATTGATACCAATAAGGAGGGTGAATTGGTGAAATCACTAATGAACAACTTCGCGATAGCTATATCTTTGGGCTTGCAATACGGAGTTCCTCTAGAAGAATACGTAGATGCATTCATCGATACTAAATTTGAACCTTCTGGAAAAATTGCTGGAAACGACAGAATATTAAGTGCGACTTCTATTTTAGATTATATCTTTAGAGAATTGGCAATATCTTATCTAAATAGAGAAGATTTAGCACATACACCCTCTATCAAAAAAACAGATATGGGCACGGAAGAAGAAAATGCAGAACAGGATAAGTTTTTAGATGTCTTAAAAAATATTACTAGTAAAGGCTTTGTAAGAAATCAATATAAAGAAAAACTAGTAGATCTTAGTAACGTTAGACTTAATATTAAAAGTAAAAACGCTATTTAATCTTTTTTAGATTCAACTCTTTCAATTGCTGATCAGTTACGTCACTAGGAGCATTCATCATTAAGTCTTGGGCCCCTTGGTTCATAGGGAACATGGTTACTTCTCTAATATTTTTCTCATCTGCAAGTAGCATAACAATTCTATCTAATCCCGGTGCAATCCCTCCATGGGGTGGAGCACCATACGATAAAGCGTTAATCATACCGCTAAATTTATCATCTACATGGTCTTTTGAATATCCAGCAATACCAAACAGTTTGTACATCAGTTCTGGTTTGTGATTTCGAATTGCGCCTGAGGATAGCTCGATACCATTACAAACAATGTCATATTGATACGCTTTAATATTTAAAGGATTATTAAAATCAATATTTTCCATCTTTCCTTGTGGCATGGAAAAAGGATTGTGACTGAAATCAATTTTATTAGTAACAGGATCTTGTTCAAACATCGGGTAATCCACAATCCAACAAAAGGCAAAAGTATTTTCATCTATCAGTTTTAACTCATTGGCAATTTTATCTCTTGCGATTGCTGACAATTTTTCTACCTCTGATTTTTTTCCACAAGCAAAAAAGATACTGCCTCCCACTTCTGCTTCACAAAGTTTCATTAATTCTTTAATAGCTGTTTCAGAAAACAATTTTCCGATAGGTCCTTTGCCAGAAAGAACATTGTTATTATTTTCAATAGTAAGATAAGCCAAACCTGATGCGCCCTGTTCTTTAGCCCACTTATCAATTCCATCAAAAAAACTTCTTGGTTGTTCAGATGTTTTAGTCGTTTTGATAGCTCTGACTAAAGAGCCTTGTTTGATTAACTTTTTAAAGATTTCAAATTTAACTTCCTCACTAAGAAATAGATCGGTGGTGTCATAAATCATTAATGGATTTCTAAGATCTGGCTTATCGGTTCCGTACTTTAACAATGCATCGTCATAGCTAATTCTAGGAAACACTTTGGAAATAACTTTTTTCTTAGAAAATTGCGAAAACACGTCGTTCATGAGTTTTTCTAAAATAGTAAAAATATCTTCCTGCTCCACAAAAGACATTTCAATATCTAATTGGTAAAATTCGCCTGGACTCCTATCCGCTCTAGCATCCTCATCTCTAAAACAGGGAGCTATTTGAAAATATTTATCAAATCCCGCTACCATGATTAATTGCTTAAATTGTTGTGGTGCTTGCGGTAAGGCGTAAAATTTTCCTGGGTTTAATCTGCTAGGAACTAAAAAATCTCTCGCTCCTTCTGGGCTAGAGGCTGTTAAAATCGGTGTTTGGAATTCTAAAAATCCAAGCTGACTCATTTTATCTCTAATGAAAGAGATCACTTTAGATCTAAGGATAATATTTTGATGTATTTTTTTTCTTCTAAGATCTAAGAAACGATATTTTAATCTTATATCTTCTGAATATTCTTGATCACTAAACACAGGCATCGGAAGTTCACCACAAGATCCTAGTACTTCCATAGAATCAACTACCACTTCCATCTCTCCAGTATCCAGCTCTGCATTGATCGCATCCGCTGCTCGTTTAATACAAGAGCCAGTGATCTTAATAACGGTTTCTAATTTTAATTTTTCTATCTCTTCAAAATGAGAGCTGTCCTTTTGAACTACACATTGAGTCATGCCGTAATTATCTCTTAAATCTATAAAAACTAGATTTCCATGATCTCGTTTTTTATGAATCCAGCCTGATAAGGTAACCTTTTCGTCACTATTCGACGCTCTTACTTCATTACAATTGTGTGTTCTATAAATATTCACTATGTATCTCCAAAAAATAAATACATTTAATAATTAAAAAAAACAATCAATTAAAAGTTAATGATTATTCAATCCAACCAAGATCTTGAAAAATTTTGCAAACTAGCATCTAGGAAGAAAGTTTTGTTTATAGATACCGAGTTTGACAGGCGTAATACCTACTATTCAGAATTATCATTCATAAGTGTCTATGATGGAAGTAAGTTTTGGTTAATCGACTGCCTTACCGACATCAAAGTAGGAGCTTTATCGAAAGTGTTAAATAATAAAAAAATTACCAAGGTATTGCATGGGTCTCAGCAAGATTTAGAAATTTTTAAACACCTCCAACTACCCCTCAACTCTTTATTTGACACACAAACAGCAGCCCAATTTTGCGGATTTGAACAGCCTATTTCTTACGCCAATGCTGTATTAAAAATTTGTAAAGTAGGCTTGGATAAGCAACTACAAAATAGTGATTGGTTAAAAAGACCGGTGAATAAAAAAACTATCGAATATTTAAAAAATGATGTGAAATATTTAAAGCCCCTGTACGCTTTCTTTTTAAAAGAATTAAAAAAAAATAAAAACTTTTCCTATTTCAAGGAAGAAATGTCTATCATCGACCAATCAAGCGACACCATCACTAGCAGTCTAATAAGAAAAAAAATGAACAGTAAGACAATCAACAACAAAAGCTTTCAAAGCTTGCTGCACACAAGAGAGCAATTAGCACAGAAAAAAAATCTACCCAAAAATTGGATTTTTCCAGACTCAGGTATTTTAACGATAATAAAAAACAAAGAGTACAAAGACATTAAAGAGAATAAGAATTTAACTTTTCAAGAAAAGAGAGTGTTCATAAACAAATTTAAAAAAATTAAGGTACAAAAAAATAATAACAAAATTACTAATGACAATATTATTAAGCTCATCAATATCATCCGATCTGAAGTCTCTAAGAATAAAAATATTTCAGAACAATTAATATCTAATAAAAATGACACTATTGCTTATCTGGAAGATGGCCTTAAAAAAAATAGCAAATGGAGAGAAAAAATATTTTATAAAATTACTGACCAGCTAGTCAAAAAAAATCTAAAAATTAAAATTAAGAAAAATACGCTAGCTTTTTAAATTTTAGACAAAATTAAATTAATTAACTTTAGGTCAATTTTTTTTTTATTCTTTAGACTTTCTTCATCAATCATAACAGCAAATTTATTTACAGAATCGTACGATCGTTCTATTCTTTTGATGGTGTGTGTAATCAGTTCTTTCTTGATGGTAATTTGTTTTTCTGAAAGTTGTTTCATTAACACAGAGCCAAGAAGCGTGTCTGAAGGATTGGAAATTTCTAAATTTAACATTGATTTAAAACGAGAGGAGAGATCCTGTAATTGAAAAGAAATGCGAGAGGAGTCTTGGGTGGAGGAAAATATTAAATATTTATTGTTATTTTTAAATTCATTAAACAACAAAAAAAGAAGTTCTTCATTGATATTCTCTTCGACATCCTCAATAATTAGACGGTCTTGAGATAAAGCAGAAGAGACAGTTTCTTTATTTAATGTGTTTGCTGAAATTCTAAAAAAAGAATTTTTTCTCTCAAATACAGTTAATAAAAAAGTTTTTCCAGATTTTTTAGGTCCAAAAATATTGATAATGCTATCATCCCAATTGGGCCATTTTTTGAGATAATTACAAACATCTTGATTGCTTTGTGAAATACAAAAATCTTCTTCAAAGAAATATTCCTCCGTGCTTAGATTGAAAATTTGCTGTTCACCCATTGTAACTAATGACCCATGAGTTAAAATTTTCTTTTAAAAAAATACTTTGGTCTTCCAGTCCTTCTTGGAGATTCTTAAGGCTGCCTGTGTAATATATTCTTCCTTTCAGAACTTTGGATGAGATTTCTAAGGTGTTGATCTTTTTAATAGATGCATTTGCTAACAATTCATTTCTTAACTTGTTCAATTGTTTCAAGCTTTTGATTGAAGCGGTAAATTCTAGAGATAATTCACTATCTGAAAAAGCAGTATTTTTATTTTTCCACAAATTCTCTACCGAATATTTGATTTCGTCTATTAATTCTAACAATTCAGATTCTGTACTGCCATCACCTTTAAACTCTTTGCTAATTTTTTTATAGTAAGTGATTCCAGACAAATTAAGCTTATATTGTACGTTGTTTTGCTTGGTATCTAAATCTATTAGCACTACTAGTGAATTAGTTAAGTTGTATTTTTGAAGTATCAATCTTTCATCTATGTCTCTAATGCTAGTATTGTTTAATACTAGGTTTTTTTGATCAAAAATATCTCCTTCGGGAACCAAAAAAGAAACAAAGTAATTAGGATACTTAGATTTATCCCAATTTTCTGAAAAAAAATTATTCTCCCAAATGGTGATTGTGTCATTTTCTTTAATAATGGGAAATAACATAATCGGCTGACTGACCGTTTCCGTATAAGTAATATTTCTTGAATTGAAAAAATTCTTAACTTTGTTTTTGTCATAAACAACCGACAAATTAATTTCGTAATTGTTATCTATTTTTCGTTCTCCATGCAGGCTAACCGTCCTGGTCATCTCTTTCGCTAATTTTGAGTCAATATTCTTGATTTTCCAAAATTGAGATTCTAATAAAATTCTTTTAGAGAGGGTTTGGAAGGAACTGATAATTCCCTTATTTATTAAATTTTGTCTAAAATTTTTTGTATTTTGAAAGCTTTCTTGAATAATTACATTTTCAACTCTATAAGCATCGCTATAACTGTAAGTTGCAGTGAATAGAAAAGATAACAAAAACAAAATAATTTTGATGCTTTTAGCGAAGCTTTTAAAAAAATAAAATTTAGTCATATTTATTATGTCAAAAAAAAAATTTACTTACAAAACAAGTGGTGTTGATATCAACACTACTAGTAGACTTGTAAAATATATTTCAAATTTATCAAACAAAACAAAGATCAAAGGTAGCACTATTAAATCATTTAAAAATATAGGTGGTTTTGGCTCTTTATTTGATCTTTCCCAGTACAAAATAAAAAATCCGGTATTAGTGTCAGCTACCGATGGTGTTGGAACAAAATTGGAATTGGCTAATATCACTAAGAAATATGACACGATTGGAATTGACCTGGTGGCTATGTGTGTCAATGACTTGATCGTTCAAGGAGCTAAACCTTTATTTTTTCTAGATTATATAGCTATTAGTAAAGTTGTTCCCTCTAAATACAAATCGATTTTAAAAGGTATTGCTAAGGGATGTGAAATTTCTAAATGCTACTTAGCAGGTGGTGAGACTGCAGAAATGCCTGGGATTTATTCTAAAGATGGTTTTGATTTAGCTGGATTTTCTGTGGGGGTCACAGATAAAAAAAGAATTTTAAAAAGCCAGAAAATTAAAAAGGGGGATACTATTCTTGCCATCCCCTCTTCTGGTGTCCACTCGAATGGATTTTCATTGGTTAGAAAAATTTTAAAAGAAAAAAAAATAACCTATACCGCAAAAAACAAAAAACTTTACCAAGACCTTTTAACCCCTACAAAAATTTATACTAAAGAAATTCAAAAACTATTTGAACAAAATATAATAAATGGAGCTTGCAATATTACTGGCGGTGGACTAACAGAAAATATTCCTAGAGTGTTACCAAAAAATGTTTCAGCTAAAATAGACCTTGCTAAAGTTAAAGTGAAAAAGATATTTTCTTGGATTAGTAAGCAAGGAGTAGATCAGGGTGAGATGTTAAAGACTTTTAATTGTGGTGTTGGATTTGTCGTATTTGCCAAAACTAACAATATAGCAAAAATTGCTAAAGTATTTAAATCTCCTTATAAGCCTTATGTAATTGGAACTGTCACTGGTTCCTCTTCCTCCAACATTACCTTTGATGGCAATCTCAAATTTTAAAAAAAAAATTGCTGTTTTTTTATCAGGCAGAGGTTCTAATTTAAAAAATCTTTATAAATTTTCAAAAACCAAATCATCTAAATTTACTATCCATCTAGTTATTTCAAATAAAAAAGATGCTAAGGGCATTTTGTTTTCTAAGTCTAAAAAAATTAAGTCTCATTCCATTGATAAGAAAATGAGTGAATTTGAACAAAAGAGCTTATCCTTAATCAAGAGGGAAAATATTGATGTTATATGCTTGGCGGGTTTTATGAGAATTTTATCAAAAACATTTGTACAGAAATGTAAAATACCAATTATCAATATACACCCCTCACTCCTACCCAAATACAAGGGCTTAAACACTCATGCTAGGGCTATTGAGAATAAAGATGTATATGCAGGATGCACGGTTCACCATGTGACTTCTAAATTAGATTCTGGAACAATAATTTTACAAAAGAAAGTTAAAATTCTCAAGAAAGATACGACAACAACTCTTTCTAAAAAAGTATTAAAAGTGGAGCACCACATTTACCCCATCGCCCTTAATAAGATTTGCTAATTACTGTTTAAAAAAAAGATCTATTTCTCTTTTAGAACTCTCTGAAGAATCAGATCCGTGTACAGAATTTTTATCAATCGATATAGCAAACATTTTTCTGATAGTTCCCTCTTGAGCTTCACTTGGGTTCGTGGCTCCCATCAAGTCTCTATTTTTTTGAATAGCGTTTTCTCCCTCTAAAACGATAGCCACTAAAGGTCCAGAACTAATGTAACTACACAAGTCTTTAAAGAAAGGTCTTTCTGAATGCATCTCGTAGAATTTTTGAGCAAATTCTAGAGTTACATGAATTTTTTTTATTTCTTTAATAGTTAAATTATTTTCTTCAAAAACAGTTACAATCTTTCCAATTAAATTTCTCTCTACTGCGTCCGGCTTAATTAGTGATAACGTTTGTTCCATATTATTTTTCGTAATGCTCCTTGATTAGTCTGTTTAGTAATTTTACTCCATAACCTGTTGCACCTTCTGGGGTAATTTCTGTATCTTTTTTAATCCATGCCATGCCCGCTATATCCAAGTGAGCCCATGGTGTTTTGTGTCTGATAAACCTTTGCAAGAATTGAGCCGCTGTTATAGATCCAGCACCTCCCGAATAATTGATATTTTGTAGGTCTGCGATTTTAGAATCCATCAAGCGATCGAAATTCTCATGTAGTGGGAATCTCCATGCTTTTTCATTGTCTTTCATTCCTGTGTCGTGAATTTGTTGAGCTAGCTTGTCGTTATTTGAGAATAGTCCAGCATACTCATTTCCTAATGCTACTACTATAGCTCCTGTCAAAGTTGCAAGATTGATAATAAATTTTGGTTTAAATCTATCTTCTGTATAAGCGATAGCATCTGCTAAAACTAATCGTCCTTCTGCATCTGTGTTTAAGACTTCTATAGATTGTCCTGCATAACTGATCACTACATCGCCTGGTCTCTGTGCGTTTCCATCTACCATGTTTTCAACTAAACCTACTACACCGACCACATTAACTTTCGCTTTTCTAAGAGCTAACGTTTTCATTAAACCTGTAACTGTTCCAGCTCCACCCATATCATATTTCATGTCTTCCATGAATCTTGCAGGCTTTATAGAAATTCCTCCAGTGTCAAAACAAACACCTTTACCAACAAATGCAACTGGTTTTTCTTTCGATGATTTGTCGCCATTCCATCTCATGATTGCTAAGTAAGAACTATTAGTGCTACCCTGGCCAACTCCCAAAAGAGCATTCATGCCTAAAGACTTCATTTTTTTTTCATCCAGAATCTCAATGGATAAACCCGTTTTTTTTAGTTTATTAATTTCATCTACAAATTTTTTAGGATTTAAAATATTTGCTGGCAAGGTTACTAAATTTCTAGTTTCTTCAATACCGTCGTACACATTTTTTGCATACTTAATGGATTTTATGATTTGATTTTTTTTCTTGGTAACTACTGAGAGAGATTTTAATAACTTTTTTTCACTGTCTTTTTTTAGTTTATAATTTTTAAATGAGTAACTTTTAGAATAAAAACCTAAGAAAAAATTAGATGAAAAGGAGGCAAATTCTTTTTCTACTAACGAACATCCTTCAAAAAATACATTAGCTTCTTTAAAGCTTGCTATAGCTGAATATGCCAGCCCACCAATTTTTTGAGCGTCATAATCATTAATTTTTTCTTTAATTTTAAATATAATAATTTTATGTTTTTTACCCTTCTCCCAAAGATCACCTGTGGCATGCCCCTCTTTTACAAAAGAATCTTTTAATTGAAGAATTTGATCTAATTGATTCTTGCTAAAATAGTTTAAATAATTAGAAAATTTAAGATTTTTATCTACAAAAATTACAGATACTGAAGACTTTTTATTTAAATTGTATGAAATATTAAACATATGTAATAATTAAAAAAGAATTACTAATTACATATTTTATGTTTAAAAACAAGCTCAACAACTATTTTATTGCTGAAATTTTAAGGTCATATGCATTTGTTTTAGCAACTTTATCTTTCTTAATTTGGGTAACACAATCAGCTAGATTTTTATATCTTATTACAGACATGGGGCTATCTATGAATGTATACGTACCATATATTCTTTATCAATTTCCTAAAATTATTTCTCAAATGATGCTGATAAGTTTTTTAATCAGTCTCTTTATATCAATCATTAAGTTTCAAAATAATAAAGAAATAGAAATTTATTGGCTCTCTGGAGTAAGTAAAAAAAAAATAATTTGGATTATTCTCAAAATTTCTTTACTGCCAATGCTTTTAGCTTTCATTTTATATATTTATTTAGCGCCAATGACTGGGTTAATTTCAAGAAATATGCTTGCAAATTCGGAGTTTACGTTTGTTAACGCGTTAGTAAAAAAAAATAACTTCAATTCTCCCTTTAATAACCTCACTGTATATGTCGGTGAGAATGACAACCGAGGAAACTTAAAAAAAGTTTATTTATTTGAAAATAACAAAACAATTATAGCCAAAGAAGGAAAGGTTCTAAATAAAGGTAATAAAAATTATTTACAATTAATAGATGGTTTTGTTCATGAAAAAAATGGAGATAACAAAGTTCAAATAATTAAATTTCAAAAAACTTTGTACGATTTTACTAAATACAAGAGTGATCTTACTATATACCCAAAGCTGCGGGAAAGAGATTTTTTGTGGCTACTAAATAAATACAAAACAACAAAAGTTAGAAAAAAAGACACCTTAATTGAAATTCATAAAAGAATATTCAAACCTTTATTTATTCCAATTATTGCGCTGTTATGCTGTTTTATTTTGTATGGAAATAATGAGAAATTTAATTTAGCTAAGTTAAGATTTTTTATGTTTTCCTTAATTATTCTTTTTATCATTGCTTTAGAGATGCTACTCACCTTAAGCGCTTCTAATATTTTTTTTCGTTATTTTTTATATTTATTTCCAATTTGTGGATCAATTGTAATATATTTTGTCTTATACAGATTCATTCAAAATGAACCTTTAGCTAAATGAAAATTTTATATCCATCAATGCTGGTCAGATATTTGTCTAAAGAATTCCTGTCTTCTTTACTTGTGGTTTTTTTAGTTTTTTTCTCCCTAGTACTTTTGATCAATTTAGCTGGGGAACTGGTGTATTTAAAAGATAAAGAATTAGAAAATTTTATTTCGTTAGCAACTATTCTTACTTTTGCAAAAACAACAACCACAATGATTGAACTTTCTATATTTATTTTTTTATTTTCTGGAACACTTTTTTTTGTGAAAATACAAAAAAGCAACGAAATAAACACAATACTACTATCAGGAATTTCTAAGGTATTGCCTACCGCTGTACCTGCTATAATTTCATTTATGTGCGGTATATTTATTATTTTTTTTCTAACTCCCTTTTCGTCAGCTACTCTCAATTTCTACGAAAAAAAAAAGCGTTTATATTCATCTAATGACAGTCTAATTGTTATGAATAATATGGGTCTTTGGTTTATGGAGAGTAAAGCTGATGGCTTTAACATTATTCGAGCTGACAAGATTGCAGATAATAATTTTTCGAAATTAAAAAATGTCACGATTTATAATCTAGACAAAAAATTTAACTTTATTAAACGATATGACAGCGATGAAGTTTTCATTAGCCAAAAAAAATGGTTGTTGACCAAAACTCAAATTACACAGGAAGCAGAATCGCTTTCATCAAAAAATAAAAGAAGTAGCAATATTTTGCAAAATCTAAGTTTTAGCTCCTCTATTGATATTAATAACTTAAAAAATTATTTTACTGACGTTAATACGGTTTCCTTTTGGAAAATGTTAAATACTATAAAAACACTGAATTCTAGGGGTTATTCTGCAGAAGAATTGCGAGTGAAGTTTCACAAGTATCTTTCATTGCCTTTTTATTTGTTTGGAATGATTCTCGTATCTACCACATTTACAATGGGCCCTAATAAGCAGTATAACACATTTATGTATTTGTTTTTTGGCACAATTCTGGGTGTATCTATTTATTTCTTAAATGACCTGTCCATATCGCTAGGTTTGAGCAATAAATTACCCTTGGCGGTTTCTGTTTGGTCTCCTGTGTGTTTAGTGATCTTTCTTAGTACAGTTAATTTAATTAGGATCAATGAACGCTAAGTCAATTTCATTAATTTTTGTATTTTTTTTTTCATTTTTATTAAATGTGCTTCCAGCCAATGGACAAGAATCTATCTATGAACTTCAAGGCAAGTCAATCTCTTATGAAGATGACCAGAATTTAATAGTTGCGACTGGGGACGCTTACGCAAAAGACCAGCTAGGCAAAGAAATTTATTCTGATAAAATTATTTATGATAAAAAAAAATTTACTGTTACGACTTCTAATAAATCTATTTACCTGGATGGCAAAGGAAATAAACTAGAGGCGAATGAATTTTTTTATGATTTAAAATTAAAAAAAATAAAAGCTAATAGTAATGTTAATTATTTCAGCAAAGAAGGTGATCATTTTAAATTTTCTTTTTTTGAATATTATGAAAGTTTACAAAAGGGTTCTGGAGAAAATTTTGTAGGCAAAATGGCTGATGGAAGCTTGTTAGAGGGGGCCACTGCTAAAATCGATGGCAATAAGGGAACTGTAATTGTCAGCCAAGACAAGGCAAAATTAAAAAGAAATGCTTACACACCTTGCATAAACAAAAAAGGTTTGGAGGCTTCTATAAAAGAAAAATGTCCTGACTGGAGCGTTACCTCGTCCAAAACTACCCATGATAAAAATAAAAAAATGCTTTACCATAAAAATGTCTTTGTTAACATTAGGAATGTGCCAGTATTTTATACTCCCTACTTCTCACATCCAGACCCAAGCGTTAAAAGAAAAAGTGGTTTTTTACCACCCTCAATTAAGAATTATACAAATTTAGGAAGATCCTTCAAAGCACCTTACTTTGTAGAGATTAGTCGCAATAAAGACTTTACTTTCACTCCTATTTATTATGTTGAAGAAAATCCTCTTTTCCTGGGAGAGTATAGACAAAAAAATAAAAATAGTGAGTACTATGTAGATACAAGTTATAGCCAAGGGTACAAAAAATTAAATAAAAAAGATGACGATGGAACCAAAATTCAAAGAACAGACGGGTCTAGAAATCATTTTTTCTTTAAATTTTTGGGTAGTTATGATGATTTGATTTTTTCTTCTAACGATCTTGAAATGAATGTTCAGAAAGTTTCTCAAAAGAACTATTTAAAAGTACATCAGATAAACACCAACAACATCAAACAAGATATTTCGGCACTACAAAATGATATAATTTTACGTTCCTATGAGAACAGTAAACAATTAACTCTAGAGGGATATATTTATGAAAATTTAAACGAAGAGAACCATAGTAAAAAGTATCAATACACACTTCCAACAGTGACATTCAATAATTTTTTAAGAAAATTCAATCAAGCGATTAGCTTTAATAATAGCGTTTCTGCAAAAAATTTGGGAGAAAATATCAATCAAACACATCAAATTAATCAGATTAATACCACTAGTGAATTAAAAAAAATTAATACAGTTCAAGGATTAGGTACAGTATTTAAAACATCTATTAACAACTTTAATACATATAATGAAAATGTTGAAGGTGCGAAAGAAAATATGAATAATGATATTTACGGCACTTTAGCTATCGAAAACAGCTATCCGCTAATAAAATACAATGACAAAACAGAACAATCTATCAGTCCTATTCTATTCTCAAAATATACCACTGGCTCTATGGAAGACGCCAGCTCGCAAAGCAAAACTCTAAATTATCAAGATATTTTTTCAATGGATAGAACTAGTAATTTAACAACTATTGAAACAGGTGCAAGCGTTGGGTATGGATTTGAATACAATATAAACAAGAAAGATTCGAATAATAATGTGTATTTGGACGCTGGATTTTCAATTGGGCAAATTGCAAAACAAAAAAAATTAAAACAAATGCCCAAAAATTCGTCTCTTCAAGAAAAAAAATCAGACTACATGGGGAATAGCTCGTTTAAAATAAAGAGTGAAAAATTCAACAACAGCGCTTTTAATATTGATTATAATTACATAGTGAATAATAATTTCAATGCTTTGATGAAAAACGAGCTTACTACGTCTTTTACGAATAGTCATAACCAGTTAGGGTTAGTTTTTTACGAAGAAAATAAAATAGGTGGTAAACATTACGTAGAAGCAAATTACAAAAAAAAATTTAATAACAGTCTGAATTTTTCAATGGGTACAAGAAAAAACCTTCAAGAAGATTTTACAGAAAGAAATTTTATTGAAACAAATTATGAAAGTGATTGCTTAAAAATTGGTCTAAATTTGTCAAAGGTATTTTATCAAGATGGAGAAATCAAGCCTAGTAACAATTTAACATTTTCTATTGTGTTAAAACCATTTGGCTCACCTGTTGCACCTGACTTGTCTAACTTCTTAAATTAAACTCCAAGAAAATGAAAAAAATATTAATCATTTTTATTTTCTTTTTTCCTACCTTAGCAAATTCTGATGAGAAAATTATAACCCTAGCTACTGTAAATAATATTTCTATTAACAATATAGACCTAAATGATGAAGTGTTAATTATTCAATCTTTAAATGATTTAAAAGCAATTAATAAAAATACACTACAGCAAAAAGCTTTTAAAAACTTAATAGACCAAGCTGTTAAGGAAATTGAAATAACATCTAATAAAATTGAAATAGAGGAACAACCTAACAATAAAACTTTCTTAAATATAAAAAAAAAACTAAGTAATAGCGGAGTTGTATCTGCAAGAATTCACAGTAAAATTAAAAAAAAAATTCAAACAGACTATGCTTGGAATTCACTAATCTCAAAGAAATATGGTTGGAAACTTAGTGTAAACATAGATGAAATCGATCAAAAAATAATTGCATTAGGCTATATAGACCCTAACAATCTCGAAACCATTAATAAAAAAAACGATGTAATCATTCAAGAGAAAAATAAAAAATTTAATTTTTACTCTAGAAACCATCTTGATCTAACTAAAAAAAAACTACTAATCAAAATTATGAGATGAAAAAAACAATCCTCATTCTAGCTTCAGATCCTTTTAGCATTAATTACGAAATTATAAAAAAATCCCAAAGTTTTTTAAAAAAAAAATTAAAGAATAGGTACTTGGTAATTGGTGATGAAGATGAAATAAATGCTTATATTGGGAAAAATAATAAATTAATAAATTTTATAGATCTAAAGAGAAAAAAAAATACAAGATTATATTTAAAAAAATGCTTTGACCTTGCATTTGATCTAATAAAGAAAAAAAAAGCACATGGAATTATTAACTTACCATTAAACAAACGTTTTTTACCTGAAGGCTACCCTGGATTTACGGAATATGCTGCTGATGCTTTTAGTAAAAGAGGCAAAGAAACAATGCTTTTGTATAATCAAAATTTTTCAGTGTGTCCTAATACAACGCACATTATGATTAAAGATATATCTAAAAATTTAACCCAAAAAAAAATTATTACCAACATTAATAATATTAGTAACTTTTATAAAAATATCATTGGTATCAAAAAACCAACTATTGGTTTGATGGGATTGAATCCTCACAATGGTATGGATTTTAAAAAAAAAATAGAAGAAAAAGATACAATTAATCCCGCTATAAAAAAACTAATTAAAGATAAGATAAAGGTAATTGGACCTCTAGTTCCAGATATGGCGTTCAATGAGATCCATAAGAAAAGCATTAACTGTCTCGTAGGTCATTACCACGACCAAGTGCTTCCAACCTTTAAATATATCCATAAATTTGATGCAATAAACATAACATTGGGTCTTCCTTTTCTAAGAATTTCACCTGACCATGGAACTGCTAGTAACTTAAAAAACAAAAACCTAGCTAACCCCGAAAGTTTTATTGCTGCTTTAAAGTTCTTTGAAAAGCACTATAAAAAAATATGAAAAAAAAATTTGGTCAAAATTTTTTAAACAACCAAACTATTATTGATAAAATTATAACATCTTCAAACATCACTACAGATTCTATAGTCTATGAGGTTGGTCCTGGTGATGGAGCCTTAAGTAGAGAAATTGTTAAAATTAACCCCAAGAAATATCTAGCAGTTGAGATTGATAAGGGCTTAATTCAAAAATTGGATGGTGTTTTTGTTAAAAAAGAGCATTCGATAATGAATGAAGATGCATTGCAATTTGATGAAACATCAATATTTTCAAAAAATGCTACTATAATCTCCAACCTTCCCTATAATATTTCTCTAAAACTACTTCTTAAATGGATTAATCAACACATAACCAACCCATGGTTTGATCAAATGATCTTAATGTTTCAAAAAGAGGTTGGGGAAAGAATTCTTTCTGAGGAAAATTCAAAAAAATATGGTCGAATATCTTTGATTGTATCTGCCTTCTTTCAGTGTTCAAAAATTTTAGACATAAATAAAAAGGACTTTTTTCCCGTTCCAAAAGTGGATTCTGTTATGATTAAATTTGTTCCTTTGAAAAAAACTATTATAAATAATAAAAATATCCATAAACTTGAGCTCTTATCCAAAACTCTGTTTGCCAATAGAAGAAAGAAGCTAAAAAATAAGATTAAACAATTATTTGATGAAAAAGTTATTGAAGCAAATAAGCTAGATCAGTATTTTGACTTGAGAGCAGAAAATATAAGTAAAGAAAATTTTTACCAATTGACAAAACTGTTAAAAGATTAAAATTTTAAAATAGTTTTTCCAGATGATTTGTACTTTTGTATTTCTAAAATTTTTTTAATTTCTTTTAAACATTCTTTTAAATCTTTATTAACAACTGCATAGTCATATTCATTCCAATGCGCTATTTCTTTTTTAGCTTTACTCATTCTCTTATTAACAAATGCTAAGCTAGATTCTCTTTTCATTAATCTTTGTTTCAAAACCTTTAAGGATGGGGGTAGAATAAATATACTAACGGTATCAGTTGGCATTTTCTCTCTCACCTGCCTTGCACCCTGCCAATCAATGTCCAATAGAATGTTTTTGCCTTTGCTTAGCTTGTTGGTAATTTCTTTTTGGGATGTTCCATAAAAATTATCAAATACTTTTGCATGTTCTAGAAAGTGTTTTTGCTTAATCTTTGTTTGAAAAAATTTCTTGGATACAAAATGATAATCTACTTTATGGATTTCATTAGATCTTGGTTTTCTAGTGGTAAGGGATACCGAAAGTTCGATGTTGAGTTTTTTAGAAACTAGTTTTTTGGCTATAGTGGTTTTGCCCGCACCCGAAGGGGAGGAAATAACAATCAGAACTCCCCTTTTTTTTTCTTTTAACAAAAAACTTATTTTGATGTGCTATTCTCAACAAATTTTATAGCATCACCAACTGTTAGAATTTTTTCTGCTTCGCTGTCTGAAATTTCAGCTCCAAATTCCTCTTCAAATGCCATAACTAATTCTACTGTATCTAAACTATCAGCACCAAGATCATCGATAAAGCTAGCCTCATCAGTAACTTTTTCAGCATCAACACCTAAATGATCAACAATTATCTTTTTAATTTTATCTCCAACTTCGCTCATTATTATCTTTCTATTTTTGTTATATGATTATATTTTTCTTTAGATCAATAAATGAAATTAATCAAGCCATATACATGCCTCCATTCACATGTATTGTCTCCCCTGTGATGTAACCAGATAGGTTCGACGCTAAAAACATTGCTATATTTGCAATATCCTCACCCGTACCCATTTTTGCCATAGGAATATTCTTTAATAACATTTCTTTTTGATCTTCTTTTAAAATTGAAGTCATGTCCGATTCGATAAACCCTGGGGATATACAATTTACTCTAACATTTTTTTTAGCATATTCCCTAGCCAATGACTTAGACATAGCAATTAAGGCAGCTTTGGAACTTGCATAGTTAACCTGACCTGCGTTTCCCAAATGAGCTACAACTGAACTAACATTTATTATAGACCCAGATTTGTTTTTGATAAGAACTTTGATGGCCTCTTGAGCCATTAAAAAGCTAGAAGTAAGGTTTACATCAATAACTTTTGTCCATTCCTCTTTTTTCATTCTTATAGCCAAATTGTCTTTTGCGATTCCAGCATTATTTATTAATACATCTAGGCCACCTAACTGCTCAACGCATTTTTTGAATAAATCGGGTATTTCATCATGATTTCCCAAATCAAAAGCCTCTGTGAGAATGTTTGGGTATTTTATTTTTGTTTTTTCTAAGTTTTCTTTATTAGATCCAATAATTAAAACCTTAGATCCTATCGCATAAAACTTATCTAACATTGAAAGACCGATACCTCTAGATCCTCCTGTTAAAATTATTTTTTTATCTTTCAAGTCTGAAAATGTCATAGTTCAAGGTCCTCTCTATTGTTGTAGTTTTTAATTTGAATTTCTTTTTTAAATCTCTTAAGCATGCCACTAAGTGCTTTGCCAGGTCCTATTTCTAGGAAGCTATCATTGGAATTTTTAAACATGTATTCAATGATCTCTCTCCATCGTACTCTTTTATAAATTTGCTGTATCAGCAGTTGCTTAACTTCATCGGCCTGCGTAACGGCTTCGGCAGTTACATTCGAAACTATAGGGATAAGAGGGTTATGCATATTTAAATTCATAATTAATTCTTTAATTTCTTCCGCCGCAGGTTTCATTAGCTGGCAATGAAAAGGAGCAGATACAGGAAGTGAGATACTTTTTTTTGAAAGCTTTTGCTTAATACCAATTAAACACTCATCAACTTCTGATTTTTTTCCGCTTACTACTATTTGGCCTGGACAATTATCGTTAGAAATTTCTACTGTTGAATAATTAGATACTTTAATTAATTGTTCTATGTCATTAATCTCTGAACCAAGAACAGCAGCCATGCTACCCTCTCCGGGCTTGACTGCGCTTTGCATTGCTTGACCTCTAGCTCTTAATATTTTTGCAGCATCGGCTAAACTTAAAGATTCTGCACAAACAAGAGCTGTATACTCTCCTAAGGAATGGCCTGCGCAAAAAGAAAAGTCTGTTATTTTAACATTATGCTTTTTTTTCAAAACCCTAAATATAGCAACACCTGTTGCCATAATTGCAGGCTGGGTATTTGCTGTTAGGTTCAAATCCGAAGCCTCACCCCTAAAGATAATATCACTCAAATTGGTTTTTAAAACATCATCTACTTCACGATACACCTCTTTGGCTTCGTCAAAAGCTTCATAAATATCAAGACCCATACCGACATATTGGGACCCTTGGCCTGGAAATAATATTGATTTTTTCAATGTAATAAGTTCTTTATATAGCTTGATATGACGAAGATAATATTATATTCAACTGTTTTTTTAAACACTTATAATTATTAAATGAACTACTACGAACATACATATATTACTGTCCCAGAACTAAACGAAGAGGGTTCCAACTCTATAAAAGAAAAGATTGAAGAAATTTTAAAGAAAAATGACAGCAAAATTCTCAAAGAAGAAAATTGGGGAGTAAGATCTTTGGCTTATTCTATTAAAAAAAATTACAGAGGAAAATACAGCAACCTTTATATCGAAGGAAATAGTAAGGTTATCAAGGAATTGGAAAAATTTGAAAGATATGATGAAAGAATAATAAAATTTCTTTCTATGAAAATTAAAAAAATACCAGAAGAAGAATCTGGTCTAACGGTTACTTCATAATGGTTAAAAGAAAAGAAAAAGGTAAAAAAAAATTCAATAAAGGTGGTAATGCACTTTTTAACAAATCTACGGCCAAACCAAATAAATCTTGCCCGTTAAGTGGCAAAGGTGCTCCTGAAATCAACTACAAAAACATCAAATTATTAAAAAAATATGTTTCGGATACTGCAAAAATTTTGCCTAGCAGAATAACCAATGTATCTTTTGGAAAACAAAGAGCACTTTCTAAAGAAATCAAAAAAGCAAGAGTTTTGGCTTTAATGCCATACGTAGGTAATTAGCATGCAAGTTATTCTACTAGAAAATATTAAAAAACTCGGAGCAATCGGTGAAAAGGTGACTGTCAAAGACGGTTATGCAAGAAACTTTTTATTAAAAAATAAAAAAGCACTAGTAGCAAATAAAAAAAACACTGAATATTTTGAGCAGCAAAAGAGCGAAATCAATAAGAAGAATGAAGTCGAAAAAAATAAAGCTAATGAAACATTCCAAATACTAAACAATGCGGAATTAGAAGTTTACAAAGAGGCTATGGAAAATGGTCAACTTTATGGATCTATTAATATTAAAGAAATTGTAACTTTGATCAAAGAGCAAAAAAAATTAGATATATCTGCAGAAAAAATTGAAACAAAGGGTCAATTAAAAAATACAGGTATTTCAAAAGTTTATATTAATTTACACGCTGAAGTAATTGCTACTGTAAATTTAAATGTAAAACCAAAAGTTGAATAGTCAAAATATTTAACTAACTTCTCCACACACCTATTAAAAACATTATGGTTGAACCTTTGGTATTAGATAATACTATTCCAGTTCATGAGCTCTCTTAAAAATGTCGAAATATTATCTGGATTAGACGCTTCCCCGCAAAATCTTGAAGCTGAGCAGACGGTGTTAGGAACCATATTGCTCTCCAATGAAATATTTGATGAAATTGCAGATATTAATGAAGATTTTTTTTTCAATCCTATCAATAAAAAAATATACAAAATCATTAGTGACTTAATGGCTAAAGGCTTGCTAGCCAACCCTATTACTTTGAAAAACTTTTTTTCTAATGAGGATGAATTAAATGAAATAGGTGGTAGTGAGTATCTTGTTAAGCTTACTAAATTTTCGACTTCCAAACTTCAAATAAAATACTATGCTAATTTACTTCACGATTTAAAGATAAGAAGAAATTTAATTGACATATCTAAAGAAACGCTTGAAGAATCTCAAAATAAAAACTCTGAAATTAGTGCTGAGCAGATTATAGAATCTGCTGAAAAAAAATTATTTGATATAGCTGAGCGTGGTAAATTCAATAAGTCTTACGTTGAATTTAAAGAAGCTCTACTTGAAACTATTGCAGTTGCATCCTCTGCTTATAAAAATGAAGGTGGAATTGTTGGAGTGCCTACAGGATTAAGGGATTTGGACGATAGATTGGGAGGTTTGCATAAATCGGATTTGTTAATCATTGCTGGAAGGCCATCTATGGGAAAAACAGCCTTAGCTACGAATATAGCCTTTCATGCGGCAAGACAAATACAAGAGAATAATAAAAAATCTACTGTCACCTTCTTTTCCTTAGAGATGTCATCTGAGCAGCTTTCTACAAGAATTCTATCTGAACAATCTAGAGTAAAATCAAATGACATACGAAAAGGAAATATTAATCAAGATGAGTTTGAGAAGTTTATTGAAAGCTCAAAGAATTTGGAGAACTTACCACTCTTTATAGATGATACTCCAGCCATTACTATTTCTACTTTAAGCAATAGAGCGAGAAGAATCAAAAGACTTCATGGACTTGATTTGATTATAGTTGATTACATTCAGCTAATGAAATCTGGAAACTACAGAAATGAAGGTCGTGTTCAAGAAGTAGCAGAAATTACGCAAGGCTTAAAAGCATTAGCAAAAGAATTAGATGTGCCCGTTTTAGCATTATCTCAGCTATCTAGGGCTGTAGAGCAGCGTGATGATAAAAAACCACAACTGTCTGATTTGCGAGAATCTGGATCTATTGAGCAAGATGCAGATGTAGTGATGTTTGTTTATAGAGAAGAATACTATGAAGAAAAAAAAGAGCCAAGAGTTGGTACGGCTGAGCACGTAGAATGGCAAGAGAAAATGAGCTTAATTCATGGTCAAGCAGAGCTAATAATTGGAAAACAAAGACACGGCCCAACTGGTATCATAAGACTTGAGTTTGAAAGTGCATATACTAAATTTAAAGACACACAATCTTAAATTCTTGGTTACAGAAATAAAGAAATCCTTTATATAAATAGCCTTTAAAGCTATGAAACATTCTTCAGGACAAGTATCAATCAACTTAACATCTATTAAAAATAACTACCTATTTTTAAAAAGGTTTTGTAAGCCATCCGTGGTTTCCGCTACTGTTAAGGCCTCTAGTTATGGATTGGGCGAGGCTAATAAAATTGTAGCATCTTTAGTTAAGCTTAAGTGCAAAAATTTTTTCGTAGCTAATGTGAAGGAAGCTTTAAAGATTAGAAAAAAATTTAAATCAATTAATATTTTTGTATTAAATGGACTTGGTATAAAGGAGGAATCTGTTTTTTTTAAAAATAAATTAACTCCTGTATTAAATACCTATTCGCAATTTGAAAAGTGGACTAGATATCTTAAAAAAAATTACCAACGTAATATCATGATACATGTAGACACGGGAATGAACCGACTTGGTTTTCAAGAAAAGGATATTGATAAATTAAAAAAAAATAAAAAAAAACTATATTTATTTAAAGATATAACTTTTATGAGTCATTTAGCTTGTGCGGATGAAAAAAATAATAATTATAACAATATTCAAAAGGTTAGATTCGAGAAGATCAAAAAAGAATTTTCTAATTGTAAATATAGCTTAGCGGCATCGGGTGGGATATTTTTAGGCAAACAATATCATTATGACATGGTTAGACCTGGTATTAGTCTTTACGGCGGTAAAAGAACGTTTCACAAAGGCATCAAACATGCAGTTTCTCTCAAGGTTCCTGTTACTCAAATTAATCAAATTAAAAAAGGAGAGTCTATTGGCTACTCTAGAACTTTTTATACCAAGAAAAATACTACAACTGCCACTATTCCTATTGGGTATGCGGATGGACTAAATATTCGTTTAAGCAATAAAGGTTTTTTTCTATTTAAAGGAAAAAAAATTCCCATTATAGGAAGAGTATCTATGGATTTGATTATTTTAGATGTAACCAAGTTTAAAAATAAAATTAAAATTGGAGATATGATCGATATATACAACTCTCATTATACAATCGATGATTTTGCAAAACAAACAGGGACCATCCCCTACAGAATTATTACTTGTATGTCTCAAAGATATGATAAAAAGTACATCTAGAAAATTATTTCTATATGTATAAAAAACTGCTTAATTTTCCTAAACTAATTCTACTAGGCCTGATTGTCGTACTTCTAGGTTCATTATATTTTTCTAAAAATTTTAAATTAGATGCTTCGGCCGATACTTTATTGTTAGAAAACGATCCAGATTTAAAGTATCTTAGAGAAGTTAACGAAAGATACGGCTCAGAAGAATTCTTCATCTTAACCTATGAGCCTAAAGCTAACATAAACAAAGATTCTATTTTAGAGTTGGAAAAATTTGTTACTAAGATCAACGAATTGAATTGGGTAAGCAAAACTATCAGCATTATCAATGCTCCGTTACTGCAAAGTTCTAATGAGCCTTTAATGGAGAGAATCCAAAATCTTAAATATATCACAAGTCCCAATATAGAGTTTGAAACTGCTATTAAAGAGCTCACCAGTAGTCCTATCTACAAAAATCTTATTATAAGCAAAGATTCAAAGACATTTGGTATTGTCGTCTATCTAAAAGAAAACAAACAATATTTAGATCTTATTTCTAAGAAGTCGAGATTACTGGAGAATAATAATCCTGACGAAAGTCTGCTGGCTGATTTAAAAAAAACTAATGCAAAGTTAGATATAGAGAAAAAGAAACAGGGCGATTTAATATCAAGCTACAACCAAGAAATTAAGAATTTGATTGCTAAACAAAATCAATTTGCAACAATTAGGCTTAGTGGAATTCCCATGATTGCCGACGACATGATCACTTTTATCAAAAATGATATTATTATTTTTGGATTCGGAGTTTTTGCATTTATTATATTTATTTTATGGATGGTGTTTAGAAATTTGAAATGGGTAGCCTTTCCATTAATCAATTGTTTTTCCTCTATATTGATAATGGTGGGTTTTTTAGGAGCTCTACAATGGAAAGTTACAGTTATCTCTTCAAATTTCATCGCGCTGATGCTGATCTTAACCATTTCTATGAACATTCATTACCTAGTTCGATACATTCAGATAAAAAATGAAAATGAAAACGCTACACCTATTGATCTTGTTACCAAAACCTCTTCCAGTATTTTTTATCCAATTTTTTATGCAGTTCTGACTACGATCTGCGCATTTATGTCTTTAGTATTTAGCGACATTAAACCTGTGATGGACTTTGGATGGATGATGACTTATGGCCTGTTAGTATCATTTGCATTGTCTTTTCTATTATTACCTTCGTTAATTCTTGTTTTTAATCCAAAAGCATCTGTTCAGATAAAAGAAAAAAAATCTAAATTTGCTGAATTGCTTGCTCATATTTCTACTCAATTTCCAAAACTAATTTATTCCTTGTCTGTATTCTTAATTATTTTTTCGATCTATGGAATTAGCAAACTAAAAGTAGAGAATAGTTTTATTAATTATTTTAGTAGTAAGACTGAAATTTACAAAGGCATGAAAAATATAGATGAAAAGTTAGGAGGAACAACTCCGCTAGAAATAATTTTAAAGTTTAAAAAAACAACCGTTGTAAATAAAGAGGACGATTTTTTAGGATCTACTGTAAAAAAAGATGACTACTTAGGTGAGGATAAACAACAAGCTTTTGATGAAAAATACAAATATTGGTTTACCAGAGATAAAATAGACAAAATTATATCGGTTCATAAATATCTAGAACAAAATCAGAATATTGGAAAAGTTTTATCTTTTTCTTCCATTTTAGATATTGCTGAAAGTTTAAATAATGGAAAAAAACTTGGATCCCTTGAAATGGGTGTTTTGTATAATAAGCTACCTGAAGATATTAAAAGAAATATCATAAATCCTTATATCTCCGTACAAAACGATGAGGCTAGAATTAGCATGAGAATTTTGGATTCCAAACCAGATCTTAGAAGAAAAGAGTTAATAGAAAAAATTCAATCTGATTTGCAAACAAAGTTTTTGTTCAAGCAAGACGAATTCAAGATTACGGGCGTGTTAGTAATATTTAACAATTTACTTCAGAGTCTATTTGATTCTCAAATTAAAACTTTAGGAATTGTCATGCTAGGAATTTTTCTAATGTTTTTAATCTTATTCAGGTCTTTAACCTACTCTCTCATAGGAACTGTTCCAAATTTTATTGCTGCTTTTTTTGTGTTAGGTTTTATCGGAGCTCTAAATATACCGCTAGATATGATGACCATCACTATCGCTGCGATCACCATAGGAATAGCAGTCGATAATAGCATTCACTACATTTATAGATTTAGACAGGAAATCAAAGAACGTAAAAATAAAAATGATGCTGTTTACATTTGCCATCACACCGTAGGAAAAGCAATTATAAGCACTTCAGTAACAATTGTTTTTGGTTTTTCTATATTGGGTTTTTCAAACTTCATACCAACTATTTATTTTGGTCTTTTTACTGGTTTGGCAATGATCACTGCTTTAATTTTGGTTCTAACTCTGTTGCCAAGACTTCTTATTCAATTTGCTCCGGAAACTAATGGATAATTTTTTAGATTCTATTGAAATCTTTTCAACAATTGATTTTATTTTTATTTTTTTCTTAATTTTAAATTCTTTTTTGTCATTAAAGAATGGATTTGTTCTTAGCCTTTTGTCTTTTTTAAAGTGGATACTATCTATCATTGCAGTTAAAATATTTTTACCCCTTGCAACTCCGTATACTGAAAATGTCATTGAATCAGAATTTACTCATGACATAGTATTTGGTGGTATAATTTTTATTATTTTTCTATTTCTGACAATTCTGGTTTCTAAGGGAATGAAGAAGACCATGTCCTGGACAGGTCTTGGAGGAGTAGATAAATTTTTTGGTTTTGTTTTTGGATTTTTAAAAGGGTATGTATATTTCGTATCTATCTTTACTTTTTTGCATTTTGTTCACCCCTTTCCTAAATGGAGTTCGAATCTAAATGAAGGAAAATTTTTTACATCCATTGTATGGGGTCAAGAATTCTTAACTGAAAATCTTCCCAAACGGTATGAATACATAGAAAGAAGTAAAGAAAACGTAGATAAAATTACTAAATGACTCTTTGTGTCATTTAATGTAATGGATTGCCTGTGCTAGACGATAGATTAAGAGAAGAGTGTGGTGTCTTTGGTGTTTACAACCATAAGGATTCAGCATCTCTTACGGCGTTAGGTTTGCATGCACTACAACACAGGGGGCAAGAGGCGTGTGGTATCAATACATTTGATGGTAAGAACTTTCATTCGGTTAAAAGAAGAGGTCTTGTAGGTGACAACTTTACAAGTAAAAAAATAATCGATCAACTGCCTGGAAATGCAGCTATTGGACATAATCGCTATTCAACGAGTGGACTTCCTATTGTTAGAAACATTCAGCCTTTCTTTGCTGATTTATATTTGGGTGGTATTAGCATTGCGCATAATGGAAACCTTACCAATGCCATTCACATTAGAGAGAAAATGGTCAAAGAAGGGGCAATATTTCAAACAACATCTGATACTGAAACAGTTGTTCAGCTAATAGCAAAATCAAGAAGGACTAAAATTATCGATAAAATCATCGATTCTATTTTTCAAATTCAGGGTGGCTACGCAATGGTCATGCTAACTAATAAAAAGCTTGTTGGTATTAGAGATCCTTTCGGAATCAGACCTTTGGTATTAGGTAAACTTGGAGATTCTTATATTTTTGCGTCTGAAACTTGTGCCTTAGATATAATTGGAGCAGAATTTATAAGAGAAGTTGAGAATGGTGAAATAGTAATTATTAACAAAAACGGTATTGAAAGTATCAAGCCATTTCCTAAACAAAATTCCAGACCATGTATTTTTGAATATATTTATTTTTCAAGACCAGACAGCATTGTGGGAGGTAAAGGTGTTTATGAATATAGAAAAGATCTGGGCAAACAACTAGCTAAAGAATTTTCTACAGAAGCTGACTTAGTATCTGCCGTTCCAGACTCTGGTAATCCTGCAGCCATTGGATATTCCGAAGAGTCAAAAATACAATTTGATATGGGAATAATAAGAAATCATTATGTGGGAAGAACGTTTATTGAACCAACTCAACAGATTAGACAATTAGGTGTTAAGCTTAAACACAATCCAAATAGAGCATTAATAAAAAATAAAAGAATTATTTTAGTTGATGATTCTATTGTCAGAGGAACTACTTCTAAAAAAATTGTCTCGATGTTATATGAGGTAGGAGCAAAAGAGGTACATATGAAAATCTCAAGTCCTCCAATTAAATTTCCTGATTATTATGGAATTGATACGCCAAATGTGTCCGAATTATTAGCTGCGAATAACACCATAGAAGAAATGAGAAAAATTATTGGTGTTAAGACATTATCTTTTTTAAGTATAGATGGAGTTTATAAGGCCCTAGGACATAAAAAAAGAGATAATAAAAATCCACAATTTACAGATCATTGTTTTACTGGAGACTATCCAGTAATTCCTCAAGATTTTAAGAACCAAACTGAAAAAAACAATCAATTATCTTTGCTCAGTAACTTTATAGGATAGCCCTAGCTAAAAGGGTTTTCGTTATTTACAAATTTAATAATTACTACTTTATTATAAATGCTAAAATAACTTAGCAATTGTTTTAAAAAATAATTTTTATAATCCTTGTTAACTCCTTTCAATCTAGTTCCAAAAGCTTTTAAAATAATAGGTCTAGAGTTAACTTGTTTTAAAAATTTAATTTTTGGTCTAAAATTTCCTTTTTGGGGAGCTCTATGAGAATTGTTGGTTTTTTCTAAAAAGGTATTTAATTTATTATTACTAATCATGATTTTAGTAGATTGATCTAGGCTACAGATTTTTCTAAGAAACACATCTGAACTTTTTTCCATGATAGAAGAGAAGAAATGAGGCTTAATCAAGATATCTGAGAATAAGTTTTCAAAGTAATAATTAAAGTATTTTGTTCTTGTTTTAATTTCATCTTTAATTAAATCGGCTTTATTAATAATAACTATTAATGTTTTAAATTTATTTAAAATCATTCTGCAAATTTGCTTATCATTTTTTGTAAACTTATCATTTGCATCCATCATGAAAATAACAATTGAAGAGTTGTTAATAGCAGTTAAACATTCTTTGGTAATGTAAGATTGATTTTCATCTTTAGACTTAGCTTTTTTCTTTAGTCCGCCGGTGTCATGAAATACCAATTCCTCATTGCCAAATAAAAAAGACTCAGAGATCACATCTTTCGTTGTTCCAGGCTCATCAGCAACTTTTGATATATTTTTAGAAAAAATCTTGTTAAAAAAGGTAGACTTTCCAACATTAGGCTTTCCTACAATTGAAATGTTAATAGTCATTAAATTTTATAAATTTTATTATTAGATATAAAGTAAATAGAACCGTCAGACATCACTAAATTAGATTTTAATATTTTAGAAGTTTTGAAGTAGGTAATTGAGTTCAAATCAAGTGTGTTAATTTGAAAAATAAATCCTGTATTGGTAAGCACATAAATAGTATTTGATGCGAAAAACAAGTTACTAACTTCTGTATTTTTTAATTTAATCTTATTAAATTTTAAAATTTCAAGTAAGTTTTTTTGAAAGAGTATTTTTCCAGTTGCCTTATTAAAAATATTAAAAATACCGTTCTTATTAACAAGAACTACAGTGTTTTTGTTTATTATTGGGAGAATATTTGAACTGCTAGTATTTGACCAGATATTTTTTCCTGTTTGAATATCAACTTTAAGTATTGAACCAAAATTAGATGACAGAAAAAGATTATTGTTTTCTATAACTAGACCAGATAGCTCTAAAAAAGATACATCACTATAATTACCTTTACGTTCCAAGGTAAGTCTCCAAGATAAATTTTGTTTTTTTAGATCTATGCAATAAATATTAGCAAAATTGTTAGAAAATATAAGCATGTCGTTAGCAATAGCTAGTTGGTATGCTTTGTGAGAGCTTGTTCCCGCAGATCCAGTTTCGTAACTCCAATTAACTTTTCCATTTAACGAGCCAAGAGAAAAAATTTTTCCATTTGAATTGGTAACAAATAAATTTTTTTTATAAAAAACCATGTTAGATAACAAAGGAACTCCCAGCTCTGTCTTCCACACCATTTTTAAATTAATAAGATCAAATGCCATAACTGATCCCAAATTGTCTGCTATATAGACAAAATTATCATTTGATGTAATGGAAAACTTTAGAGAATATTTTTTAAATAATCTTTTTTTATAAATTTGGAATCTAACTATCAAATTTAGATCTTCATCCAAAATATATAAATTACTAAAATCATCCACATAGACTATTTTATTGTTGGTTTTAATGATATTTTTTCTGTAAGTGTTCTCTTTTGATTTTTTAAATTTATAAGCTTTTTTAATAGTAGAGAAATTTCCATCAAAGTATGTGTGTGGAACAAGGTTTTGAAAATTGAAATTAGGATGTCTCCAATGATTGGAGTTAACGGGATTTTTCAAATTAATTTTAGATATTAATGCTTTTTCATCATTTACTATTTTTAGGGATTTATTTTTTTCTAGAACGATTACTCCATCATTTTTAAGCTGTTCTATATCTATTGTTAGATCAATTTTTTTAGAACAGCTTAATAATAAAAAGGTACAAAAAAATAAAATGAGGCTAATTTTCATCAATTAACCTCTTGAGGTCATTGGCTTTTAGGTTTTGTTTTTTGCTAATATAAAAATCATACATAATTTCAAAGGACATTTTTTTAAATCTGTTATCCTTGCTCTTTAAGTCTATTAAATTTAACATTTCAACTTCCGTGGCGGTATCAAATACCAATAAAGATTTTTTAATTTTTAAAAATTTAATATTTTTCTCAGAAAATTTATTGGCATTTAATAACTGGTCAATAAATGAAATTGACTTTTTTTTTGAATCTTTGTTAATTTCAAGTAATTGGTTTAGGACAAGCAATGAAACAGTTTCATTGTTGGATTGTAATAATTTTTCTAGCTCAACTTCTTGTATTTTCTTATCCTTGCCAAGAATTATCTCACTGTATTTTTCTAACTCTTTTGAATTATTTTTTTCATCTAGAGTTAAAAATATCTGAAAACTAATGGGCACTAAAACAATCAGGATAGCTAAACCTATTATGTAATATTTTCTCTTTTGATAAAAATTTGAGATTTTATCATTAAAGACGCTTTCTGATACTTGATTGTCTAATTCGTTTGACATTTAATAAACATTTTTTTTTGATGGAAACTTTCTTTTAATTACATCAGATTTAAATTTTTTAATAGCTTTGCTGATAAAGCCGCTTATATCGGCATACTTTTTAACAAATTTAGCATTTTTACTAAAAAAACCTAACAGATCTTCCGTTACTAAAATCTGTCCATCACATTTCTTGCTTGCGCCAATTCCTATGGTTTTAATTTTAGAAAGTTTAGTTAATTTATTAGCCAATTTCTCAGTGACAGCCTCAATTACTACAGAAAAGGCTCCAGCTTTTTCTACTGCCATTAAGTCATTTATAATTAACTTCTGTTCATCCAACGACCTTCCCTTTACCTTGTAATTTTTCGGATGCTTTACTTGTTGTGGCATAAGTCCAATATGCCCCATAACTGGTATTTTATTTTTAACTAAAAGCTTGATGGTATGTGAAATTTTTACACCACCTTCTAATTTTACTCCGTCACAACCAGTTTCTTTTAAGATTTTTTTTGCATTTTTAAGAGCTACTATTGCTGAAACTTCATAAGTTCCTTTGGGCATATCTACAATAATGATGCTTTTGGAGCATCCTTTTACTACAGATTTTCCATGCTCAATCATGGTTTGCAAGAATACATTATTAGTACTGGTTTCTCCATAAAGTACCATCGCCAATGAATCGCCAACTAACAATAGATCGCAAAAAGGATCCAGAATAGTGGCCATATGTTTGTTGTAAGCAGTAAGACAGACTAACGGTCGCCTTTGTTTACAAAAAATTTTTATTTTATTATTTTTTTTTATTACCATTCAATTATTTTAGGCAAAATTATTTTTTAAGCACACTTGGTTAAGAAAAATTGATAGTCATTTTGTAACAAATCTTAGTGGATTCGTCCATTTTTATCCAACTCAAGCAATGCGTCTTCCCAACTTGGAATAGTATCTGCTTCGTAGCCATATGTTTTTCCGTCACCCACCTTTGAAAAGTTTTTCATAGCCTTTGCGTGGGATGGAGATCTCAAATAACCTAGCATATGTTTCTTTGATTTCCACACAGTTAATGTGTGTTGGAACCCGTTGCGAGATTTAAACACGCAATGCAGTATTCCATCAGCTTTTTGAGCATCCTTAGCTGCTGGAATTGTTAATATCCAGAATCGTATCCAGCCAATTAAACCTTTTGGTTTTAGACCTGTTACTGAGATATACATTTGTTTTACTCCCATTCTATAGTTCCTGGTGGCTTAGAAGTAATGTCATAAACAACTCTATTGATACCACTGACTTCATTTACAATTTTGTTACTAATATCAGAGATATCCTTGTAGTTAAAATTATAAAAATCAGCTGTCATGCCATCAGTAGAAGTGACCGCTCTTAAGGCGCATACAAAATCATACGTTCTACTATCACCCATCACACCAACTGATTTTACTGGAAGCAATGCAGCAAACGCTTGCCATATATTTTTATATAAACCCTTTTTTTTCAATTCTCTTATAAAAATATCATCAGCATTTTGTAAAATTTTAATTTTATTATTGCTAATAGAGCCTAAAATTCGAATAGCCAATCCTGGTCCTGGAAAGGGGTGTCTGTCAAGAATAGTGCTTTCAATGTTCATTTTTTTTCCAAGCTTTCTAACTTCATCTTTGAACATTTCACGGAATGGTTCGATTAATTTAAAATTCATCTTTTTAGGAAGACCACCAACATTGTGATGCGATTTAATTTTAGAACTAGGGCTTCCGTAAAAACTTTGGCTTTCTATTATGTCTGGATAAAGTGTTCCTTGAGCTAAAAAATCAATTCCTTTGTTTTGTTTGGAAAAATTTTCAAATACTTTTATAAAAGTTTTTCCTATTATTTTTCTTTTTTTCTCGGGGTCAGACACTTTGTTTAAATTTTTTAGAAATAGCGGTCCTTCGTTTAAATAAATAAAATTTTTTTTAAATTTTTTTCTATAGATAGAAACAATTTCCTTGCTCTCGTTTTTTCTCATCAGACCTGTATCTATATAAACGCAATAAACCCTGTTATTTAATGCTTTTTTTAATATGTGCGCCAATACACTACTGTCCACACCTCCTGACAAGGCACATAAAACTTTTTTCTTTCCTACGGTTTTTTTAATTTCAAAAATTATTTTTTCTAGTTTGGATTCGTCTGTCCAATTTTTTTGGCACTTACAAACGTTAAAAATAAAATTTTTAAAAATAAGCTTTCCTTGATTGGTGTGAACTACTTCAGGATGAAACTGAACGGTATAAATTTTTTGTTTAATGTTTTGGGTAATTGCGTACTTTGCATTTTTAGTAGCAGCTACAACCAAAAAACCATCTCCCATTTTAATCACTTGATCTGAATGACTCATCCAAACGGTATTTTTTTTTTGCTTAAAGAAACCTTTAGTGAGTAATGAATTAGATTTTTCATAAATTTCAGCTCTTCCGAATTCTTTTTTGTTTGTAAATTTAACCTTACCTCCAAATTTTTTAGCTATTAGCTGGTGACCATAACAAATGGCTAGGATTGGAATGTTTTTTAATAAGCCATAGTTTTTAATTCTTGGAGATTTCGCTTCAGATGTTGAGGATGGGCCACCTGATAAAATAATGCCCTTGGTATTTTCAATGGATTTAAGTTTATTAAAATTTTCAAAACTAATGATTTCACAGTAAACAGATTGTTCTCTAACTCTCCTTGCAATTAGTTGTGTAACTTGAGAGCCAAAGTCTACAATCAAGACTTTTTGGCCAGATACTGCCTTGCTCATGATTTGTTAAATTTTTTAATTGATTTGTTTAAATCATCTAGCTGATCACAAAATTTAGAGCAATTAAGTTTTAAAACAGCATAGTTTTTTTCTAAAGATTTGTAGTCCCCTTCTTTAATATTAAGCAAAGACATTAAATAAAGAGCTTCTTCATTTTTAGAATCAAGCAATAAAGCAGTACTCAAATTCTTTTTTTCCTCGTCTTGTTTTTTTGATTCTGCAAAAATTTTAGATAAGTAAATATAACTATTAACGTGCTTAGGGTCAGAAACTATACTTCTTTCAAACTCAATTTTTGATTCTGTAATTTTTTTTTGATCAAATAAGGTTTTACCTTTAGTAAAAAAATTATTCTCTGCAGAATATGAACTCACACTATGTAAACAAAATATAATTATGATAAAAAACTTCATTTAACTTTCTGTTGGATAGTTGGGAGACTGTTTAGTTATTTGAACATCATGAACATGACCTTCTTTAATTCCAGAATTGGTAATTTCAACAAAAGTAGCTTTTTTCTTTAACTCTGCAATAGTTTTGGCTCCAACATAGCCCATGGATGATTTTAATCCTCCTACCAACTGATTGATAATATTTCTTACAGGACCTCTATAAGGAACTCTTCCTTCAATCCCCTCTGGAACTAATTTTAAAGCATCTGAAACATCTTGTTGAAAATATCTATCAGCAGAACCTTTTGCCATTGCAGCTAGAGAACCCATGCCTCGGTAAGACTTATAGCTTCTACCTTGGTAATAAAAAATTTCACCAGGTGCCTCGTCAGTTCCAGCAAATAAAGATCCAACCATCACTATGTCAGCTCCAGCACCTATAGCTTTTGCGATATCTCCAGAGTATCTTATTCCTCCGTCTGCTATAATTTTAGTTTTGTAATTTTTTAATCCGTTAGCAACATTTTGGATGGCTGTAAATTGAGGAACCCCCACTCCTGCAACAACTCTAGTTGTGCATATTGAGCCTGGACCAATTCCTACTTTAATTGCATCGGCTCCTAAATCAGCAAGTTCTTTTGCAGCATCAGCTGTTGCTACATTTCCCACAATAATATTTTTAAATTTAAATTTCTTTTTAATATTTTTTAATGCAGTCAGAACGGAAGATGAATGTCCATGAGCTGTATCTAAAATTAAAGCATCCACACCACTGTTTATTAAATGTTCTGCCCTAACCAATCCTTCCTCACCAACGCCTATTGCACCTGCTACTCTTAGTGATTGCTTGCTATCCTTGGAGGCATCTGGATATAATTGTGATTTTTCCAAATCTTTAACTGTAATTAATCCAACGCATTGAAATTTTTTATTTACTACAACTAATTTTTCTATTCTATGTTCATGTAGTAATTTCTTAGCATTTTCTAGCTTCACACCTTGATCGACGGTTATAACTTTTTTGGTCATTAAAGATTTAACTTTTGTTTTTGTGTCTTTGGCAAACCTTAAATCACGGTTCGTAATAATGCCTACTAATGTTTTGTTATTATCAACAACAGGTATTCCAGAAATTTTATTAGATGACATTAATTTGATAGCATCAGAGATATCGCTTTCTGGTCCTATAGTGATCGGATTAATCACCATTCCAGATTCAAACTTTTTTACATTTTTAATCTGTAATGATTGCTTTTCAACTGACATGTTTTTGTGAATACATGCCATTCCACCAAGTTGAGCAATAGCGATTGCTAATTGGTAGTTAGAAACCGTGTCCATAGCTGCTGATATAATTGGGATACCCAATTCAATATTTTTGGTTAAAAATGCTTTAGTAATTGAGTGTGAGGGTAAGTGAGATGATTTTTTTGGTACTAGCAATACATCATCAAAAGTAAGGCCTTTATTTAGTTCCATAAACCTATTTATTTTGCCTATGAACAAATGTCAATAAATTATAAAATACAGTACAAATAGAGCTCTTTTGAATCTTTCCTGCTTGATTTTGGCTTAATAAAGATGTGTTTTGAGAAGTTCTTCTTTGCCATATCCACAACTTCTTCATTGCCCACTCCTGAAAAGGTCTTAATTAGAATCTTACCATTTTTTTTTAAATGTTTTAGAGAAAATTTCATCACTTCAACTGTGATGATGTTGCTTCTCATTGAATCTAAGGATCTATTCCCAGTAGAGTTTTCTGCAATATCTGACAAAACTATATCAAATTTTTTACCATCTACTAAATTGACTAATTTGTTTTGCACCTCATCGGAAGTAAAATCTCCTTTGATAATTTTACAATTATTAATAGGTTTTGTATCCAATAGATCTAGTGCAATATTAACTCCGTCTTTGTTAATTTTACTTGTGTGTTGAGACCAGCTCCCAGGAGCAGCCCCAAGATCAATAATATTTAAATTATTTTTCAAAAATTGATGTTTCTCATTAATTTCTAAAAACTTAAATATAGCTCTGGATCGATAGTTTTGTTTTTTAGCCTCGGCTACTAAAGGATCATTTAATTGTCTAGTTAACCAAAGTTTAGAGCTATGACTTAAATTTTTTTTTTGAAATTTTTTCAAAATAATAGTGCAAGTAAAATTGTATTACAAAACATCTTCTGAAATTAAACTTTCATCAGAATCTATTTTTAAATTATGTTTATTTTTAAGATATCTTAAGTGAAAAAAACTTACAGGTATTGACAATAAATACATGACTCCTATTACAAAAAGAGTATTGAAAGTATAGGTAATCAAGAAACCAAATAACAAAACTGAAAATAACATAATTAATAAAACGTAAGCTTTGGTTATTTTTATTTTTTTAAAGGCATAAGTTGGAATTTTACTGATCATTAAAAATGAAGAAATAATGATAATAATAACTGGGAAATACTGCGCTTCATCTAAAAGGTATGAGAAATTTCCTAAACTAATGATAATAGGAAGAAGTACAATACCTGCTCCAGCTGGTGATGGAACTCCTGTAAAAAAATTATCTAAAATTGGGTTTTTGGCAATGCTAGATGTGAGATTAAATCTTGCTAGTCTTAAACAGCAGCAAATAATATAAATCAATGTAAGCACCCATCCTAAATTTCCATAAACATTTAAATCCCAAATATAAAGCATCAAAGCTGGAGCAACGCCAAAATTTACAAAGTCAGCCAAAGAATCTAATTCAGCACCAAACTTTGAAGTTCCTTTTATTAATCTTGCTATCCTACCATCAGCTGCATCTAGAATTGCAGCTAATACAATACATATGATAGCGCTGTGAAAATTTTGAACCAAGGAAAATTTAATTGCTGTTAAACCCAAACTCAAAGCCAGTACGGTGATAATATTTGGTATAACTGATCTTATACTAATTGCTTTTTTCATAGCAGGTATATTTTATATACTTATTTTTTTTTAGCCAATAAGGATTCACCAGCAACAACTGTTTGGCCGGTTTTTGCAAAAAGTTCGTAGCTACTATCAAAATACAAATCAACTCTACTTCCAAAGCGAATAATTCCAAATCTATCACCTTGATTCAATTCTTTTCCAACACCCGTTTCACAAACAATTCTTCTAGCAACCAAACCTGCAATCTGAACAATTGCAAACTCATCTCCATTTTTCCCTTTAACTTTTAAAATGTTTCTTTCATTGTGTTCGCTAGCCTTATCTAGAGAAGCATTGATGAACTTTCCAGGCTTGTAAAAAATCTCTTCTACATTACACTTAGTGGGGACTCTATTCACATGACAATCAAATACATTCATAAAAACACTAACTCTTGTAAATGTTTTTTCTTCCATTCCTATTTCTTTGGGGCCATTGCATTCTGTAATCATGCTAATCTTTCCATCCGCTGGACTAACAAGGTAATTATCATCATCTATGGAAACTCTATCAGGATCTCTAAAGAAGTAATAAACCCAAACATTAATAATAATTAGCAACAATCCTAATGTCTCGGATATAAAAAATACTAAAAAATTGATGGAAAGAGTTATTGTTAATATCTTTTTACCTTCTTTATGTATTTTTGGAAAAATTATTTCTAACATTAAATTATAATTGATTAAATTTTTTGATTTGTATATAACACATTTTCTTAAATTAACTAATAACATGGCAAAAATAAAAGTTAAAAATCCAGTAGTAGAGCTTGATGGTGATGAGATGACCAGAATTATCTGGGAATTCATTAAAAATAAACTAATCCTTCCTTACCTTGATATTGAGTTAAAATACTTTGATTTAGGAATGGAAAGCAGAGACAATACTGATGACCAAATCACCATAGATAGTGCTAATGAAATAAAAAAATATGGTGTTGGTGTAAAATGTGCAACCATAACTCCTGATGAAGCTAGAGTTGAAGAATTCAAATTAAAAAAAATGTGGAAGTCTCCCAACGGGACTATTAGAAATATTTTAGGTGGAACTATCTTTAGAGAGCCAATAATTATGAAAAATGTTCCAAGGTTGGTTCCGGGCTGGACAGATCCAATTGTTATTGGAAGACACGCCTATGGAGACCAATATAGAGCAACAGATTTTAAAGTTCCCGGTAAAGGAAAGCTTACAGTCAAATGGACATCGGAAGACGGTAACGATACAGTTGAACATGAAGTCTTTGACTTTCCAGGGTCTGGAATAGCCATGACAATGTACAACCTAGATGAATCCATTAAAGATTTTGCTAGATCCTGCATGAATTATGGCTTGTTAAGAAAATGGCCGGTGTATTTGTCTACCAAAAATACTATTTTAAAAACTTACGACGGAAGGTTTAAGGACTTGTTCCAAGAAATTTTTAACAGTGAATTTAAAGATGAGTTTGCAGAACATAAACTTACATATGAGCATAGACTTATTGATGATATGGTGGCCTGTGCAATGAAATGGAGTGGTGGTTATGTTTGGGCTTGCAAAAATTATGATGGCGATGTTCAGTGTGATACTGTTGCGCAAGGGTATGGCTCTTTAGGATTGATGACTAGCGTCTTAATGACTCCAGATGGAAAAACTGTTGAATCTGAAGCAGCGCATGGAACGGTTACTAGACACTACAGAGAACATCAAAAGGGAAATGAGACCTCAACCAATCCTGTTGCTTCAATATTTGCATGGACGAGAGGTTTGGCACATAGAGGTAAATTGGATGGCAATCAGGAGTTGATAGATTTTGCCCATGTTCTTGAACAAACTTGCGTAGAAACGGTTGAAAAAGGTGAAATGACAAAAGACCTAGCTGTTTTAGTTGGTGGAGAACAAAAATTTTTAACAACCAACCAATTTTTAGAAGCAATCAACAAAAATCTACAAAACAAACTAAATTAATTTTGCCATCTCCTATAAAAAATATTCTAATCATTAATACAGGTGGTGGGATAGGAGACGCGATCCAATTTGTCAAAATATTTCAATTAATTAATCAAGAATTTAAAAATCCAAATATTGATTACTATGCCTGTGACATAAATAATTTTTGGTTTGAAAATAAATTAAACTCTCTAAAAATAAAAAATGTTCAAACAATTGAGCATTTTCCTATCCATTTCGGTTTTAGATTAAAACATTTTTTTGATAAAAAAATAAAAAAAGAAAAATTTTATGATCTAATTATTGATAATCAATCAAAATTTAGAAATACACTAATATACAAAAGAATACCTCACAAATTTTTTTTAAGCTTCTCTTTGAGAGGAATGTTAAGCAAACCCATAAAATTTTTTAAAAAAAAACAACAACATGTTCAATTGAGAGTAATTAATTCTTTAGAAAAATTTTTAAAGAAAAAAATTGATATAAACAATATTCAAGTTACAATTTCTGAAGAATATCATCAAGAAGCTGAAAGATTGCTTGATAATAATAAAAAATATATTGGCTTTTCCATTAAAGCAGGTCACAAAACTAGAATAAAAGAATTCGAATTAATAGAAATCGTTAAGACTGCTCAACACTTTGTAAAAAAAAATTTCGTACCTGTTTTTTTTATAGAACCAAAATACGAAAAGGAAATTAGCATAATAAAAAAAAATATTATAAATGCCTATTTTCCAGAACACCTAGCTAATTCAGAATTAAAGAATCCGTCTCTTGTAATTGCAATTGCAAATAAAATGGCATTTAATATTACTATAGATAATGGAGTTATGCATATGCTCACCTTGGCAAGTCCAAAATTAATTGCATTTTTTAACAAAAGTTCAGAAAAATTTAAACCGATAAAAAATAATTCTTTTGTATATGATTGTGAAAAAAATAAAGAAACTATTGACAGTTTAGACTCACAAAAAATTATAGAGTTTATTGAAAAAAATATTTAATTAATTTTTCTTTCTACTAATTTTAGAACAAAATCATAAACACTCTTCAGATTGGATGGGGGCTCTCCACCTGCTTGGGCAAAATCTTTTCTTCCCCCTCCCCCCTTACCATTGAGAAATTTAGATATTTCTTTAGCGAAAAAAGATGCGTCTAAACTATTGGTAAGTTCATTCGTAATACCAACTGCTATATTTAATTTATTATCAAGCTCACTAAAAGTAAAAACAGCAGAACTGCCAATTTCTTTTTTATTGTCATCCACTATGATTCTCAAATCTTTTCCTGAAAGACCATAAATATATTGAATTCGAACTGTTAGGTCTTTGAGTGGGTAATCTTTAATAATATTTTTTTTAGGATCTTTAAGAATCATTTTTTTATGTAAAGATTCATACAAAGACCTTAATTTAACTACTTTTACTTCTGGCGAAAAATCTTTAAAATCCTCTAAGTTACCATTTAATTTTTTAATATTACTTTCCAAGCTCTTAATCTGTGAATTCAGACTAGTTTCTTTCTCTTTGGCCAATTTATTTAAAGAATGCTTATAGGCAGAGAGCTCATCGCCTCTTAATGCTTCTATTCTTCTCACACCAGAAGCAATGGAAGACTCGTTAATGATTTCAAAGTTACCAATAGTAGACAGTTTTGTGACATGAGTTCCTCCACAAAGCTCTATTGAAAAAGTTTTGTTATTAAAATTACCCATGGTTACTACTCGAACCTCATCTCCATATTTTTCTCCAAAAAGCGCCATAGCTCCTTGTTCAATAGCTTTTTTGGGCATCATAAGTGTCGTTTTGACCTCACCACCATTGATTACCACAGCATTTACATTCTTATTTAATTCCTTAATTTCCTGATCACTAATTGGTTTTGAGTGACTAAAGTCAAATCTCAACCTATCAGGTCCAACATATGAGCCTTTTTGGGATACGTGTTTTCCAAGCTTTTCCCTTAGTGCAGCGTGCAACAAATGAGTTGCTGAGTGATTACATTTAATCTTGTCTCTTCTTTTTTTGTCGATTTTTAAAATAAAATTATCTCCTAGTTTAAGCGTTCCTTTTTTAACCACACCTGAATGCACATAAAAAGTTCCAAAAATTTTTTGAGTATCGTTGACTTCGAATAAAACTCCATTAGATTCAATTGTACCAATGTCGGATATCTGTCCGCCAGATTCTGCATAAAATACTGTTTGGTTAAAAATTAAACTTGCAGAGTCTCCTTCCTTAATTTCAAGAGAAGCTTTGTTTTCTTTTACTATGGATAATAACTTAGATTCAATTTGATCAGATCCATAACCAAAAAACTCTGTATCAGCTAATTTTTCTTTCTTTTGACCAGACACAATCTCAAACCAAATTTTACCTATTCCTACCGAGCCTGTGCCCTTCCAGCTAGCTCTAGCCTCTACTTTGCTTTGTTCTCTTAATTTTTTAAACTCGTCATGATCAATCTTGATTTTTTTTTCTTTTAAAACATCTTGGGTTAAATCAACTGGAAAACCGTATGTGTCATAAAGCTTAAATGCAACGGAACCGGGTAAGGTTTCATCTTTTATTTTCTTCACTTCGTCATTTAAAATTTTTAATCCATTTTTTAGTAATGACGAGAATCTCTCCTCTTCTGTAACAACTGTTTCTTTTATCAAATCTTTTGCATTTTCTAATTGGGGATATTCTTCTTTCATTAATTCAATAATAGTTGGTAACGCTTTGTATAAAATTGGATCTGTTTTCCCCAAAACATTACTATGCCTCATCGCTCTACGCATTATTCTTCGTAATACGTAACCACGCCCTTCATTAGATGGCAGTACGCCATCTGAAATTAGAAAAGCAGAGGCCCTAAGGTGATCTGCTATCACACGGTAACTTGCAGTATTTTTGTCAGATAACTTTTGTTCAAACAAACTTTCCGTATCTAAAATAATTTTTTTAAACAAATCAATTTGGTAATTGTCATGAGTTCCTTGCAAAACAGCAGCCATTCGTTCCAATCCCATTCCTGTATCAACTGAAGGTTTGGGTAAGTTAATTCTTTTATCTTTTGATACCTGCTCGTATTGCATAAATACTAAATTCCAAATTTCAATAAATCTATCGCCATCTTGATCTTTGGTTCCTGGCAATCCACCAAATAAATAGTCTCCGTGATCATAAAATATTTCGGAACAAGGTCCACATGGTCCTGTGTCACCCATTGACCAAAAATTGTCTGACGTTGGTATTTTTATTATTCTATCTTCATTAAAACCCGTCATTTTGTGCCACAAATCATAAGCTTCTTGATCTTCTGAAAAAACAGTCACATATAATTTATCCTTAGGTAAGGAATATTCTTTAGTAATTAATTGCCAAGCATAATTGATTGCCTCTTCTTTAAAATAATCTCCAAATGAAAAATTTCCCAACATCTCAAAAAAAGTATGGTGCCTAGGGGTGAATCCTACATTTTCTAAATCATTGTGCTTTCCTCCTGCACGAACACATTTTTGCGCGGTTGTGGCTCTCTTGTAATCTCTTTGCTCCAGACCAGTAAAAACATTCTTAAACTGAACCATTCCAGAATTTGCAAACATTAAGGTAGGATCGTTTTGTGGTACTAGCGGGCTGGAATCAACTATCTGGTGATCGTTCGCTTTAAAAAAATCTTTAAAAGTCTTTCTTACATCCTGAAGTGTTTTGTTACTCATATTTTAATAAATACAGTTTTTAAAATAGAAGTCCATACAAGACAAAAGCACCCTACAAGGGTGCTCTTATCCAGCTTTAAGATGGCTAATAATAAAGTTTTTTTACTTATCTAGTTGTTCCTTAGTATCTTTTGCATTCTTAGAATCCTCTTCAGTTTCAATTTTTTCTTTTGGCGAAGGATTTCCCATCATTTTATCAGATATCAATCCAGCATTGGCTCTAATAGCCATTTCAATTTCTGCTGATATTTTAGGATTATTTATTAGATACTCTTTAGAGTTTTCTTTACCCTGACCTATTTTTTCTCCTTTATAAGAATACCAAGCTCCTGCTTTTTCAACAATGTCGGCTTTGGCACCAAGGTCAATTAGCTCTCCTAATTTACTTATGCCTTTTCCATACATAATATCAAATTCAACTACTTTAAATGGAGGTGCAACTTTGTTTTTTACCACCTTCACTCTAGTTTGATTTCCTACAATTTCATCTCCATCTTTAATTGCACCAATTCTTCTGATGTCTAGTCTAACGGATGAATAGAATTTCAATGCATTTCCTCCAGCAGTTGTTTCTGGACTTCCAAACATGACTCCAATTTTCATTCTTATTTGGTTAATAAAGATAACCATTGTATTAGATTTTGAAATACTTCCCGTTAATTTTCTCAAGGCCTGACTCATTAAACGAGCTTGTAGTCCCATATGATGATCGCCCATTTCTCCTTCAAGCTCGGCTCTAGGAGTTAGAGCAGCAACAGAATCAACTACTAATACTGAAATTGCACCAGATCTAACTAATGTGTCTGTTATTTCTAAAGCCTGCTCTCCAGTATCTGGTTGAGAGATTAATAAATCTGTAGTGTTTACACCTAGTTTTTTTGCATAACTTGGGTCTAAAGCATGTTCAGCATCTATAAATGCACATGTTCCACCACTTTTCTGTGCTTCTGCAATAACTTGTAAAGCTAAAGTAGTTTTTCCTGAGGATTCTGGTCCATAAATCTCAACAATTCTACTCTTTGGCAATCCACCTATCCCTAAAGCTATATCCAGACTCAACGAACCTGTTGAAATTGACTCAATATCCATTACTTGTCTTTGGCCAAGCTTCATTACAGAGCCTTTTCCAAAGTTTGAATCTATTTGACTAATTGCTGCATCTAAAGATTTTTGTCTTTCTTTGTCATCAGTGTGAGCCTCATTTACTACTTTTAAGTTACCTTCTTTTTTTGCCATTTTTTTTCCTTTTTTTTATATTTTAATTAAACGAATCTATGAAACAAATGTACACATTTTGTTCTTATTTTCAAACTATTAAATAACCAACTGATTTATTGAGCTTTTTTACTAAAAAATATGCCTAATCCAGCTTTTTTTATAGACTTCTTTTGGGTCGTAGACCTTCGCTTCTAAATTAAGATAATTTGCTGTTAGATTTCCAGTGACTTTAAGTAAGTTGAAGGTTGAAAGAATCTGTTCTCTTTCTGAATTAATTAAATTTAATCTTGATGCTAATAAAAAACCTCTAGAGTTTAAAACATCGAGAGTAGTTCTTTGTCCAGATTCATACTCTTGAATAATACCTTCGTAAGCTATTTCTGATGCTTTTAATTGTGCCTTAGCTAATTCTAATTTGCTTTCAGAAAGTTTAAAATTGGACCAGGATGATGAAGCAACTTTTACTGAATTGTTTTTGGCGTCTTCATAATCAAGTTCCGCGCTAATCTTCAATGCCTGCTTTTCTTTAACTAAAGAATATCCCTTTCCACCTGAATAAACTGGAATAGAAATTTTTGCGGAAGCTTCCGTTTTAGTTCTTTTGTCATAAGAAGAGCTAAACTCATCATATTCTGAAACTTTAAAAGATACTGATGCCTTAGGAGCAAATGCATCTTCAATATTGCTATTATAATCATACTTTGCTTTCTTTACTTTTAGCTCGGAGATTAATAGCTGAACATTTTGTTTTTGAGATTCAGAAATAGTATCGTTTAATGATTGTGGAATTTTTATATTTTTTAAATTTGGATTCTTAAGGTCTTTAGGTTCATAGCCAATAATATTTTTAAAATTATTTTTACTTATTGCCAAGTCATTTTTTGAACTTAAAAGTTTTGCTTTTGCTGATGCCAACGAAGCTTCTGATTGCGCCAAGTCAGATAATTTTAACAATCCCTTATTGTATCTTGCTTTGTCTAACTCCACTTGTTTATCGGAAAGATTTAGGTTGTCATTATTAATTAATACTTGTTTTTCAAATAATAAAACTTCTGTAAAAGATTCTATTGTTTTAAAAAGAACTTCTTGTTCTATATTTTTGAGTTCATATCTAGAAATATCAACAGCTTTTTTATACTTCTGTGCATTGGGTATTCCTTGAAATAGTTTTTGAGTTACAGTTATCGAGTTGGTCTGTGTCTGCGAGTTTGAATCTGAAACGGAAGAACCGTTATATGTAGTTGTATTTTTGTTTATTGAATCTACTATCTCTGCAGATCCTTCTATAGATGGTTTGAAATTACTATAAGCCTGAATGAGAGTTTCATCTACTGCTTTTGTTTTTTCTCTTTGTGAATTTAGCTGAGGATTATTTAAATAGGAGGAAGCTAAAGAATCAAATAAATTCTCTTCCGCATATGCATGCGTTATAAAAATACAAAGACATAAAAAATTTACTATAAATCGCATTTTACTTTTGAAGAGATTTAATCTTGTCTTCTAAAAAATCAAGTCTATCTTGTCCCCAAAAAAGCTCATTATCTATGATAAATGAAGGGGCTCCAAACACACCTTTGCTAATAGCCTCCTTAGAATTTGATAAATAGACGCTCTTAATGGCCTCATTGTCTGCATCTTTTTTAAGATCAGCAAAAGACAACCCTAGCTCCTTACAAGTTGTTTCTAACGTTGAATCGGAAGATATGTCCTGCTCTTCTGACCAAAGCTTAGTTAATACTGATTTTCCAAAATCCAGACTAAAGCCATTTTTGATTGTAGCAATAGCAAACAAGGCTGCTTTATGCGGGTCTGACGGAGGGAAAAATTTAGGCTGTTTTTTAATATTAATTTTTAATTTTTTTCCGTATCTCTCTATCTCTAATAATCTATAGGCCTGTCTTGATGGATCTCTTTTAGGAACTGGCACTCCTCCTGTTGCTGGAAAAACTGTTCCCACTAAATCAAATGGTTTTTCATCTACTTCCAATGAATATTTTTTTACAAGTTCTTGAAATTTATTCACACCTAAGTAGGCATAAGGAGATGCCACGCTATAATAATATTCTATTTTCATTTTGATATTTATACCTTTAATTAAAGTTAATTAAATATATATTAAGAATATGATCGAGCTTTTAACTGCAAATACACCTAATGGTCAAAAAATTTCAATTATGCTTGAGGAAATTGGGCTTGAATATAAGATCACAAAAATAAACATTAACAAAGACGATCAGTTTAATCCAGAATTTAAAAAAATTAGCCCTTTTAGTAAAATTCCAGTTATTAAAGATGGAGAGATTTCAATTTTTGAGTCAGGAGCAATCCTTATATACCTAGGTGAAAAAAGTGAAAAGTTTTATGATAAAAGCGAAAGACTAATTATTAATCAATGGTTAATGGGTCAAATGGCTTACGTTGGTCCTATGCTAGGTCAGCACCATCAATTTCATCATTACAATTCTGGCAAAAGTGAATTTGGGGAAGAAAGGTATTTTAGAATTGCTAAAAGAATTTATGAAGATTTAGATGAACGTCTTGGTCAATCAAAATACTTGGCAGGAGAAAATTATACGATTGCAGATATTGCGACTTTTCCATGGATTGCGCGACATGAAATCCACGACATTGGTCTTAAAAATTTTAAAAACTTAAGTAGATGGTATTTGGATATCTCCAAAAGAGAAGCGGTTATTAAAGGATATGATCTTTTAAAAAAAGGCGAGACAGTTCCCGGAATTTAGTTATCCGCAAAAATCTTTTCTTGCTTCTCGTGTTTTTCTTGAGCTTCTACCGTTAAACTAGCTATGGGTCTTGCCACAAGTCTCTTTAAACCTATTTCTTCACCTGTTTCTTCACAATACCCGTAAGTCCCTTCTTCAATTTTCTTTACAGCCGAATCTATTTTAGTAATAAGTTTTTTATTTCTATTAACTGTTCTCATCTCTACTGTTTTTCCAGATACTGAAGTAGCTTGGTCAACAATATCAGCAGAAGCTGAATTGTCATCCATGTCATTAAACATAATTCTATTATTTTGCTCTATCAGTTCTTTTTTCCAGTTAAATAACATCTGTTTAAAATAAGCTTTGTGTTTGGCACACATATACTTCTCTTTGGAAGTGGGCTTGTAATTTTTAGGTAATTTTGTTGGCATTTGTAAAGCGCTGGATAATAGGGTTCTAATTTTAAGTGTCAATTAATAATAAAGCATATAAAAGCAAATAAATGACGATAAATAAAAAATTATTTATTTTTTTATCAACACACTTGATAATTTGGACTTTAGTCCCTTCTATTGCCAACAACAATTTACCTTTAGATACCATTGAAGCCTTGGCCTGGGGAAGCAATCTAGAATGGGGATTTAACAAGCACCCTCCCATGAGCGCTTTTGCTGTTGAACTATTTTATCAAATATTTAAAAATCAAGATTGGTCTTACTATTTACTAAGCCAAATTTTTGTTATTACATCTTTTTATATTGTTTACAAATTTGCTGAAGAATTTTTAGAAAACAAAAGTCATGCATTTTTTTCTATTTTGCTTTTAGAGGGTATTTATTTTTATAACTTCACTACACCTGAATTTAATGTAAATGTTTGCCAACTACCTTTTTACTCATTAACTGTTTTGTATGCATGGAAATGTATAAAATATGACAAAATAAAAGACTATTTGTTGTTAGGGCTATTCATTGCTTGTGGTCTTTTGTCAAAATACCTTTTTGCATATTTAGTCTTGAGTGTTGGACTTCTGTTTGCTTATCTAATTGTTAAGGAAAAAAAGATTAGAACTAAATCTCTTGTTATTGTACCCACTTTTCTACTCCTGTTGTTGCCTCATCTAATGTGGTTAGTAGACAGTAATTACATTACAGTTACCTATGGTCTGAATAGAACTGGTGGTGAAGCTAATCTACTAAGTCATTTAACTCAACCCATTATATTTTTGGGTAAACAACTTGGAATATTAATTCCTTTTGCTTTAATGTCTTTTTTTATTATTCCTAAACTCAAAACTAATATTCGTTTTACGGATCGTAAGTTTATTTTTTTACTATTCACCAGCCTTACCCCACTGGCCCTAGTATTCTTAACATCCATGGCTATGGGTATTAAAATCAGAACTATGTGGATGACTCCTTTTTATTTATTCTTTGGAGTTTTTGTAATTTATATATTTCAGAGCAAGATAAGCATCAACAATCTAAAAAAATTTTATTACACGTTTGTTTTTTTATTTTTCTTATCGCCTTTCACCTATAGTTACATTTCTCTAACTAAAGATAATAAGCGCACTGATTATAAGGGTCAGGAAAAAGCCACATTAGTTAAAAAAAAATTAACTGACCTGGGTTATAAGAATATTTCTTCTATCCAGGGTAATGAGTGGTTAGCAGGAAATTTATGCTACAATTTAAAACCCAGACCCAAATGTACTGTACAAGATAAAAATGATTTTACATTAATCGCAGAAAATAAAAAAGAGAGAGCTTCTTTTGTATACAGTCAAACTTTGTGGCTTAAACAAATAATAGATAAATGAAAAAATATATAATTATCATTCCTGTCTACAATGACTGGCAGTCGGTTTTAAAGCTAATAGATAATATTGATTTGCAAATTAATAATCAGAATGTTGATATTATTATTATCAACGATGCTTCAACTGAGGCTATTGATGGTACCAAAAGAACCTATTCTAAAATCAATTCTGTTAAAATTTTAAATTTAATTAACAATATTGGTCATTGCCAAGGAATTGCTACAGCTCTTCAATATTGCGATACAAATTTAGAATTCGACTACATTATACCTATGGATGGTGACGGAGAGGACAGACCTGAAGAATTAAATAATTTTTTTAGTCTGGCGGATTCTTCATCTCCCGAAATTATCACAGCAAATAGAATAAAAAGAAGTGAGGGGAATTTGTTTAAAGCCTGCTACACAGTTCACAAGTTTCTTACCTACCTAATGATAGGAAAGATGGTTAAGTTTGGAAACTATTCATGCTTGTCTAAAAAAGCTGTAGTAAAAATACTTTCAAGTGGATCTATTTGGCTTAGCTACTCTGGCTCAATTATTAAAAACTTTTCTTCAATAGAATCTACAAGTTCTATTAGAGGTACTAGGTATTTTGGTACTTCTAAGATGAATTTTACAAAACTGGTGGTCCATTCCTTAAATATCTCAGCTGCTTTTAGAGAGACTATTTTTATCAGATCTACTCTTTTGGTTATGTTTTTTAGCTATGCAGCCCATGAAACTACCAATTCATATTTTTTGATTCCAGCTATGCTCTCTTGGGTTTTTATGCTGTTTATGTTTTACCTCTCACGAAAAGACGATCTTAAAAAACTAGATGCTAGCTACTTAAATATTAAAGATCTAACCACTTTTTACAGTAGGTAAGAAATCAAAATGAGAAGTGTCTATTTTAGATGAATGATTCCTTCTCATTTTCCAACAATGTCCGACCCCACTATCTGCCAGTGTTAAGGAATTTCTTCCAAATTTTACATTCATGCTATCTATAGCTTTCATTAAGCTGTTTGATTTTTGACTACTCTTATCTACAAATAAATTTTGGCCGTACTCATTATTATTAACCAAGCCTAAAAAAACTACTCCTGCTTTTTGGTATCTATAACCTTTTGCAAAAATTTTTTTTAAAGCATCTATACAAGCTCTAGATAAGATCATGCTATCATCTGTCAATATAGCCAAATCAATTTTTTCAGATCTGGATAGAAAAAGATGTCTATCAAAAGGGCTAGTTCTTATAAAAACAATAACAGACTTAACTAGTTGTGTATCTTCTCTAATTTTTTCTGCTGCGTTTAAGCAGTGAGTAACAACTGCTTCTTTAAGCTCTTCAAAAGACTCTACTTTGTTTCCAAAGGACTTGGAGACACAGCAGCTTTTTCTTTTTTTTTTCTCAGAAGTCTCGAGCGTAATACAACTTGCTCCATTAAGCTCCATGACTGTTTTCAAACCAAAGACATTTGTATTTTTTTTAATCCAGGACGAGCTAGAATACTTAAGCTCATAAGCATTATTTATTTTATTTTTTTTATACAGATTAGAAAGTTGGCGCCCTACTCCCCATACGTCCTCAATATCAATATTCTTAAGAATACTATTTACCTCTTCTTGAGTTAGTCTTGTTAAATCAACAACTCCTTCTACATTTTTTTTTGCCAAATGATTAGCTATTTTGGAAAGTGTTTTGTTACTTCCAACTCCTATACTAACTGGTATTCCTGTATTTTTATAAATAGTTTTTTTAATATCAATAATAAAATTATTCATATTTTTTATAGACATATTGCTTAGATCTAAAAAAGCCTCATCTATTGAATAATATTCAATGATTGGAAAAAGATTTTTTAAAATTGTCATTATTCTTCTAGATATATCTCCATACAGTGCATAGTTTGAGGAAAATACCTGAACATTATTAGCTGCTACTATATTTTTTATTTTAAAATAAGGCTCACCCATTTTGATTCCAATTTTTTTTGCTTCTGAGGATCTTGCAATGACACATCCATCATTATTAGACAAAACAACTACTGAAGATTGAGAAATTTTAGGATTAAACAGTCTTTCGCAAGAAACATAGAAAGAATTGCAATCTACTAATGCTATAATTTTTTTCTTACCATTATAGTTTGTGAATAACATAAGTCACAACTCCCCATGGCTCAGTATTCAAATTAGTATTAATTTCTATTTCTTTTGTAGAGTTATTTTTTTTGGAAAGCAGAAAATATTTTTCTTTTTTTTTTACGATTTTTTTTACTACCAGCTCTCCTTCAAAATTAAGGACTGCTACAGAGTTTGTTTTTAATGCCAAACTACGGTCTACTATCAAAACATCTCCCTCTGTGATTTTGTGATCAATCATAGAGTTACCTTGAACTCTAATTAAAAATGTTGAAGATGGTTTTTTAATAAGCTCTTTGTTTAGATCTATTTGCTCTTCGATATAGTCTGTTGCTGGAGATGGAAATCCAGCACTCACTTTTTGTAAAATTATAGGTAAGGTTTCGTTCATATGTGTTCTTATTTTGTTCTTTGTTTAAGAAACCTATACACTTATTCAGGTTGTATTTTGAGTCCAAAATAGATTCATTTATGAATCAAAGAGTGAACATTTGAACTAGATATTGTGTCTGTGTGGATAACTAAGTCTATAAGAAATCAAACTACTTAAGGCCCAGCCTTTTGTGAATATCGCTGGAAGAGGTTGTGAACCTGAAAACATATTTTTCATCAGGTTTGGCTCTTTTAAAGCACTCTTGAGCTGCTAATGCAGCTTCATGAAAACCACACAAGATGAGCTTTAGCTTTCCTGGGTACGAACAAATATCTCCCACTGCAAAAATTCCTTTTTCATTCGTTTCAAAATTATGAGTATTAACAACAATCGTTTTCTTATTCAAATTCAAACCCCAATTCACTATAGGTCCAAGCTCCATTTTGAGACCAAAGAAAGCTAAGACAGAATCTACTTTGATCTCTTTTGTTTCTTTTTGATTATCTTCTATGATAATTTTTTCTATAGAAGAGCTTCCGACAAAATCTTTCGGCTGGCAGTTTGTATAAAGGTCAATTTTTCCAGATTCTTTTAACTTCATCATTTGATCAACTGTGTGCTGAGCTGCCCTAAACTCGTCTCGTCTATGAACTAAGATTATTTTTTTTGCAATTTTTGAAAGCTCGACCGCCCAATCTAAAGCAGAGTCTCCTCCTCCAAATATACAAACCTCCTGGCCAGAAAATTGATTTTTATTTTTTACAGAATAAAACAAATTTTTATCTTCAAATTTTTCTATGCCTTCAATGGGGGGTTTTCTTGGTTCGAACGAACCTACGCCACCTGCAATAATAATGTTGGGGGTTTCAAAAATTAAATGATCACTAGTTTCTACAATCCAGTTATTATTATTTTTTTTAATAGTATTCACTCTTTGATTTAAATGAAATTCATTTTTAAATGGCTTGATTTGTTTTAATAAATTATTTGTTAAACTTTCTCCTGTACAAACTGGGAGAGCTGGGATGTCATAAATGGGCTTGTCAGGATAAAGCTCAATGCATTGTCCACCTGCTTTATCTAAGTTGTCAATTACATGAGAATTTAAACCTAAAATACCTAGTTCGAAAACAGTGAATAAGCCAACTGGTCCTGCACCTATTATAACTGCGTCTGTTTTAATCATTTACCCTTGCTTTTCTGGCAATGAAACCGCAATACCATCTAAGTCTTCATCTAAAAATAATTGACAGCTTAATCTGCTAGTGCTTTTAGTTTCAAATGCAAAGTCTAGCATATCTTTTTCTGCATCGGACTGCTTGGGCAATTTATCTAACCAATCATCATCGACATAAACATGGCAGGTAGCACAAGCACAAGATCCTCCACAATCTGCATCAATTCCAGGAATATTATTTTGCACGGCGCCCTCCATAATAGTAAGGCCCTTCTCAACATTCACCACGTGCTCTGTTCCGTTAAATTCAATATAGGTTACTTTTGGCATAATCTCCTTTATATTTATCCGATAGCTAATGACAATAAAGAATTTAAATAACATAAAACTAAATTTTAAAATAAAGACATTTAAACTTAAAGATGAGTTTAAAATATCAAGGGTATCTAAGAAAATTATTAAAGTTATTGATATTTCGCTCCAAGATAGCGTCAATTCGACCACCGCAGAATGTGTTCCATATCAAAGATATAACGAGAGATTGGATGATATTCTTAAATATTTAACGGATAATAAAGACAATCTAGAAAAAATAATCATAAACAACAAAATTAAAAGAATACCTTTTCTTTGTCTTCAAAATGCTCTTTCTACTTCTATTTTGTCATTAGAGTATAAGAAAAATAAAGTTAACTTTTTTAAATTTAACAAAATTAAAAAAAAATTTATTACATCCATAACTATTCCTATTTTTAATTTAGAGAAAACTAAAGAAATTTTAAAGAAATTTACCAAAACTAAAATTATAAAAATAAAACTGAATCAAAAAGAGGTGATGGGTAAACTTTCTCTCGTCAAAGAAATTTGTCCTAAATCTAAAATTATTATTGATGCGAATGAATCTTGGAGCAAAACTTTCCTTCAAGCAAATATTAAAAAGTTAGAGCAATTTAACATTCTTTTTATTGAACAACCCTTCCGTCAGGGAAATGATCATTATTTAAAGAATATCAAATCTAAAATAGATTTTTGTGCTGATGAATCTTTTCATATAAAAAACAAAAACCTAATCAAAGATATACAGCACTATGCTTATGTAAATTTAAAATTAGATAAGTTTGGAACTCATCAGGAAATATTAAAATACATTTCCATTGCAAAAAAACTAAAGAAAAAAATTATGCTTGGCTGTATGGTTAGCTCTTCTCTTTCTATCTACCCTGCCTTAAGATATTTTAACGATTGTAACTATTGTGACTTGGACGGAGCTTATTTTTTAAAAAAAGATCGCCTGCACGGAATAACTTACCGGAATGGTTTGGCAAAAATAAATTCTAAGTTTTATTAGCGAAAAAAAAAGGCCTCTAAAGTAGAGGCCTTTTTTTTAATTTTAAAAATTAATTTAAAATATACTTATTTACCAGCTGGCGTAAGATTTTTTGCTGTTTGGTAAATAACTAATCCGAAGATAGTTTTGTTTAGTAAGTCAGCTAAGTTGTAGATGATATTAAGAGACGCTTCATCAGTTCCGCCAATCATATATCCAAATAGGTAACCTAATGGATAAATTGACCAACCTAAAGTTACAACCCATTTACAAAAATTAAAACAGCCATTTACTGGACCTTTTAATTTTGCAGCTTCTTTTGCTGCTTCTCCTGAAAATATTTCATATAGAATGTAGATCCATCCTGCCATTCCTATTACAAAACCAGCAGTGATATTTATGTAGCCAGCTTCACCTAAGTATCCACCAACTAACATTACTAATGAACCAACTAGTAGTCTCCAGAAAATACCTGATGATACTTTTTTAACAGCCGATAAAATGAAATAAAATTCAATCATCAATAACGGAACTGTCAATAACCAGTCGATATATCTAAATACAGTTGGTGAAGTTCCTGTAGCAACCCATACTTCTCTCATGTACATGTAGTGCACAAATGCAATACCAGTTACAAGACCAGATATAGTGATTGAGGTTCTCCAAGATGCTTTAACTGAATTTCTCTCAATGAAGAAAAAAACAGTTGAAGCTAACATAGCCATAGAAATCAGCCAGAACGAAATTCCAACGAAATCATTTGATGCTAACATAGCAGTTTTCATAATTTACTCCCTTTTTTTTGTTTAAACAAAAAATGCGACTTCTAATTACTTAGATTCCGCATTGTTTTGCCAAACACTACTAGAATTTGCTCGATATACAAATAAAAAATGACTTATAAAAAAGGAAAATAACCCAAAATTGGTCAAAATTTACTTTTTTTTTGTGCATTTTTCATGCTTTAATCTATTTTTTCAAACTATAACTAAGCATATAATTTATGGATAAATATACATCAGCTTTTAAAGATTCGATTCAGAATAAGGAAGAATTTTGGGCGAAAGCAGCAGAAGATGTTAGGTGGATTAAAAAATACGATCAGGTTTTAGATTCAAGTAACCCCCCATTCTACAAGTGGTTTAAAGGAGGAAAAATAAATACATGCTTTAATGCACTCGACCGACATATTGAAGAAGGTAATGGAGAAAGAGTAGCCCTTATCTATGACAGCGCAATGTCAAATATTAAAAAAAAATATACTTACCAAGAATTGACTAATGAGGTTTCTATTCTAGCTGGAGCTTTACAAAGACAAGGAATCGTTAAGGGAGATAGAATTATTATTTATATGCCCATGATACCCGAGGCAATCATGGCAATGCTAGCTTGTGCAAGAATTGGTGCTGTTCATTCTGTTGTCTTTGGTGGATTTGCATCTAAAGAATTAGCAAGCAGAATCGATGACTCAGGTGCAAAATTAATTTTATCTGCTTCTTGTGGTTTGGAACCAGGAAGAACTGTAGAATACAAACCTTTGCTAGTGGAAGCAATAAAACTTGCAAAGCACAAGCCTGAAAAAACAATTATTTTTCAAAGAGAGGAGCATAAAGCCACATTAGAATCTAACTATATTGATTGGAAAGATTTTATTAAAGAAGCTACCAAAGCCCCGTGTGTTGAATGTGATGCAAATGATCCTGCTTATATTTTATATACCTCTGGAACCACTGGAGTTCCAAAAGGAATTTTAAGAGATATTGGAGGACATGTAGTTGCACTAAAGTGGACAATGAAAAATGTCTATGACATCAACCCTGGTGATGTTTGGTGGTCTGCTAGTGATATAGGTTGGATTGTTGGTCACTCTTATATTGTCTACGCTCCTTTATTTCATGGATGTACCACTGTAATTTTTGAGGGAAAACCTGTAGGAACTCCTGATGCAGGTGCCTTCTGGAGAGTAATTTCTGAATACAAAATCAAAACAATGTTTACAGCACCAACTGCATTCAGAGCTATTAAAAAAGAAGACTCAAAAGGAGAGTTTTTTAAAAAGTACGATTTGTCAAAATTTAAAGCTCTATTTTTGGCAGGAGAAAGAGCAGACCCTGATACAATTCATTGGGCCGAAGATCTATTAAAAAAACCAGTGATCGATCATTGGTGGCAGACAGAAACTAGCTGGTCTATTACGTCCAATTTTAAAGGCCTGGGTCTTTTTCCAACTAAGTATGGTTCTGCAGGAAAACCAGCTCCTGGATACGATGTTAGAGTATTAAAAAGTGATGGTTCTGAGGCTAAACCAGGAGAAATGGGGGATATTGTAGTCAAACTTCCGCTTCCTCCAGGTACTTTTCCAACACTATGGAATGCAGACAAAAGATATAAAGAAAATTATATGGATATCTACCCTGGATTTTATCAAACCTATGACGCAGGTCATATTGATGAAGATGGATATGTTTGGATTATGTCAAGAACAGATGATGTCATTAACGTTGCTGGCCACAGACTTTCCACTGGAGCTATCGAAGAAGTTTTGTCTGACAATAAAGATGTGGCCGAATGTGCAGTAGTTGGTATCGCAGATAACTTAAAGGGACAGCTTCCTATTGGGTTGGTGGTTCTTAAAACAGGAATAAACAAAAAACATGAAGATATTTCGAAAGAATGCATTCAAATGGTCAGGGATAAAATAGGACCAGTAGCAGCATTTAAAACAACCTTGGTGATAAAAAGACTACCTAAAACAAGGTCGGGGAAAATATTAAGAGGAACTATTAGAAAGATTGCAGACAAAGTATCTTACACAGCGCCTGCTACTATCGATGATCCTAAAATTTTAGATGAGATTAAAGATTCTCTCAAGTTAGCTGGTATAATTTAAAAGAGAAATTAAAATAAGATATCTTGCAGACTTGCCAATTGAAACTAATAATAAAAATTTAAAAAAATTTGTTTTCAGTGTTCCTGCAACAAAAGTTAAAGGATCTCCAAAAAAAGGGACCCAAGCAAACAAAAGGGACCACTGACCGTATTTATTAAACCAAAAAGAAGATTTTTGAATTTGCTTATTCGAAAAAGGAAACCATTTTTTATTTTTAAATTTAATAAAATGAATTCCTAAATACCAATTCACACAAGATCCCAATATATTTCCAAAGCTTGCAAAAAGAAATAGTAAAAAAATACTATATGTTTTGGCAGATACCATTCCTAATAAGGTTAATTCAGAAGAAACGGGTAGTATTGTTGCTGCAAAAAAACTAATAAAAAAAAGGGTAAAATATCCCATTAGTATTTCAAATTCAAAAAAAACAATGTGGGTCTATTAATCAGAAAAATTATTTTCAATACACATGGCAATACCCATGCCACCACCAATGCATAAGGTTGCTAATCCTTTTTTAGCTTTTCTTTTTTGCATTTCGTGAATTAGAGTAACTAAAATTCTTGCTCCAGAAGCCCCGATAGGATGGCCTAATGCAATCGCTCCTCCATTAACATTAACTTTCTCAAGATCAAAACCCAATTCGTTATTTACTGCAATAGCTTGCGCTGCAAAAGCCTCGTTAGTTTCAATTAAGTCTAAATCGTCTTTACTCCATCCTGCTTTTTTTAAAGCCAAATTAGAAGCGGGAATAGGTCCTGTTCCCATTATAGAAGGATCCACTCCACATTGAGCCCACGAAACTATTCGAGCCAGGGGTTTTAGATTTTTTTTCTTAGCAGTTTCTTCTGTCATTAATACTGCTGCTGCCGCACCATCATTCAAACCAGACGCATTACCAGCGGTAACTGAACCATTTTCTTTAAAGGCCGGTCTTAAAGTTCCAAGCTTTTCAACTGTAGATCCTGTCTTTGGATGTTCGTCTTGTTCAAAAACAGTTTCTTGTTTTTTAACCTTGAGTATTACTGGAACAATTTCATCTTTAAACTTGTTAGCAACAATTGCGTTATGAGTTTTTTTTTGCGACAAAGCTGCAAATTCATCTTGCTGCTTTCTTGAAATATTAAATTGTTCAGCAACATTTTCAGCTGTAATGCCCATGTGATACTGATTATAAATGTCCCATAACCCATCCATGACCATAGAATCTTTTATTTTTCCATCGCCCATTTTAATTCCATCACGTACATGTATATAATGAGGGGAGTTGGACATGCTTTCTTGTCCACCCGCAATCATAATAGTTCCATCTTCACATTTAATTGAATTATAGGCTAAGGCTACAGAAGCTAGCCCCGATCCGCAGACCTGGTTAATTGTAGTTGCTGTTTTTTCTTTTGATATACCCGCATGTATAGCTGCCTGCCTTGCTGGGTTTTGACCTGCCCCTGTGGTAAGAACCTGCCCCATATAAACCATATCAACTTCGTCAGACTTAAGCTCGGAATGCTCTAGACACCTCTTGATAACTAAGGAGCCCAAGTGTGAGGCTGCCTGGTGTGCAAGTGCTCCACCAAAAGATCCAATGGCTGTTCTAAAAGCACTTGTTATTACTATGTTTGTATTTTTCATATTCAGCTTTGCTTGGACAGAGATTGTATAACAGTTTTTACTTTATCCAAAATAAAACAACAATAAGGACTAACAAACTGGCCATAGAATAATTAAAAAGAGAAATGGACAGCTTACTACCAAGTAAAGATCTTAGATATTTTCCAAAAATAGCCCAGGTAGAAATAGAAAGAAAGGCGGATGTTAGGGTAAGAGTAAACACTATAATCGTATCTTGAATGAAATTCTCACCAGTATCAATAAATTGCGAAACAACAATGATAGCTGTGACCACTCCTTTTGGATTGATAAATTGAAAAAAATAAGAAGCTAAAAACGTCATTGGTTTTTGTACCTCTTTTTCTTCTATCGATTTAACCTTAATTAATGTGTAGGCTAAATAAATAAGAAATAGTGATCCTAATATTTCAACAGTTCTTTGAACTATGGGAAACTCTATAAAAATAATTACCAAACCAAAATTAACAGCTAAAATTAAAGACGGCCAACCAAAGGTGACACCTAAAATATGAGGAATCGTTTTTTTAAAACCAAAATGAAATCCAGAGTAAAAAGCGATAATGTTATTAGGTCCTAGGGTAAAATTACCTACAAACAACAAAAGAATTAAAGGAATATAGAGCGGGTACAAAGTGATATTAAAGCTGAAGGTATTCATAGAAAGAACGGATAGCAATAATTAAAAGAAACACACCAAATACTTTGCTAAGCAATGTTTTTTCAATCCGATGTGCTAATCTTGCTCCAATTGGAGCCATAAACATAGTCACAGGAACAAATACTAAAAAACCTGGTAAATTTACATAACCTAAGCTTAGTGGAGTATTCACTACATCAAAAAAAAATCCGCTAAAAGACATGCTGCTAGCTCCAAAAATAGAAATTAGAAATCCTATTGCCGCTGACGTTCCTATGGCAATTTTAATAGGATAGCCAAATAATCTCATTGCTGGAACACCTAGTGAGCCGCCTCCAATACCGAGAGGAACAGCAAAAAAGCCTAAACCCATTCCAATTACAGCTTTAAACGTTTGTGATATTGGTCTTGGATTTGCTCCCACTTTTTCTCGAAAAAAAATAAAAAATATTCCTACTAAAAAAGCAAAGACAGAAAAAAACAACATTAAGGGAGGTGTTTTTAAATTAGAAGCCAACACTGTTCCAAGTATTACTCCTAGAACAATAAAAATTCCGAAAGATTTTATTAATTTAAAATCGACTGCATTAAATTTCATATGGGTCTTAGCAGACATGATCGAGGTCGGTATAATGATTGCTAGTGATGTTCCAAGAGATAAGTGCATTCTAGTTGCAATATCAAAATCCATAACTGTGAAAGCATAATACAATGCTGGGACCATTATAATGCCTCCTCCTACTCCTAACAAACCAGCAATAAATCCTGAGACAGATGCCGCCACTGCCAAGACAATTATTAATGAGGTTAGTTCGGATGCGCTTAAAACAGTAAACATTTTTTATAGATTATCATTACTATGAATTTAAAATTTTAATATAAGAATATTAAACGACTTTAACAGCTAAATTACTTAGTTTGCCAATTGAACCTTCTAAATAGTCTCCTTTTTGAACTGGTCCAACCCCAGCAGGAGTTCCTGTCATAATTAAATCTCCAGCTTGTAATGTGTAATATTTAGATAAATGTGAAATCATTTCAGGTATTTTCCAAATCATCATATTAAGATCACCCTGCTGTTTAATTGCACCATTCACTTTTAAAACAATAGATCCGCTTTCCATAGTTCCCGATTTTTCTATAAGATTTAATTCTCCCATGGGAGCAGAATGTTCAAATGCCTTTCCAATTTCCCAGGGTCTTCCTGTTTTTTTTGCTTGTCCTTGCAAATCTCTTCTAGTCATATCTAGGCCAACTCCGAATCCCAATACATGTCTATAGGATTCTGATAAAGAAATATTAGATCCACCACTTTTAAGCGCAACCACTAGCTCTATCTCATGATGTACATCAGAAGTTTGTGGGGGGTATGGAAAATTACCTGATATGTCTATGTTGTCTGCATTTTTTTGAAAAAAAAAGGGATCTTCTTTATTCGGATCAAAGCCCATTTCAATTGCATGATCTGCATAATTTCTTCCGATGCAATAAATTCTTCTAACAGGAAATTGTTGAGAAGAATCTTTAATAGGAATCAAAGTTAATTTTGGTTCCGGTACAATTAGACTGTTCATGAAACTGCTATTTTTTCTTTTTCATTATTTTGAACAATCTCTAATATATGATTCACCTTTTGGAAATCAGAATCTCTTGCCATCATATTGTTAGATAAATATCGTTTCCATTCCGTAGATCCTTTTTGACCATGATACAAGCCTACTGTATGCCTCATTATTTGATTAACTCTTGTTCCTTTTTGAACCTCATCAGAAACATATTTTACTATTTCTTCTACAATTTGAACTCTCGTTAAAATATCAGAATTGTTAAAAATTTCTCTCTCTACATCAGCCAAAAAATAGGGAGATTGATAAATTTTCCTTCCAATCATAACCCCATCTACATGGGATAGATGTTCTTTTATTTCGGAGCACTCCGTAATTCCGCCATTGATAACAATTTCTAAATTAGGATTTTCTTGCTTAATCTGATTTACCATTGGGTAATTTAATTTTGGAATATTCAAGTTTTCTTTAGGGGATAATCCTTTTAAAATTGCCCTTCGTGCATGCAAAATAATAGTCTTACATCCAGCATTGGACATTTTGTTTATAAAAGAGTTTAAATAATCAAACTCCTCCACATCATCGTAACCAATTCTTGTTTTTGCTGTTACAGGAATCTTGCAAGCATTCACCATAGCATCAATGCATTCTGCAACTAGATCTGGCTCTTTAATTAAACAAGCTCCAAATTGATTTTTTTGTACTTTTTTACTTGGGCAACCAAGATTGATATTAATTTCATCATAACCCATATCTTCAGCAATCTTGGCTACTTCTGCTAAATCATTTTTATTGGATCCACCTACTTGCAAAGCTAAGGGCTTTTCAAAATTGCTAAACCCCAATATTTTTTCACGATCTCCATTTAAAGCAGCGCCGGTTGATACCATTTCCGTATAAAGAAGAACGTTTTTGCTAATCAGTCTTAAAAAATAACGATCATGCCTATCCGTGCAATCCATCATCGGAGCAACCGAAATAGTTCTATTAATTTTAGACATATTTTTTAATTTTATCAGAGTAGGAGATAATTTTTTTATTAGTAAAGTCTTCGTGAATTTTTTCTAACTTATTTAAATGATAGATATAATTCACCATAATTCCAAAAGATTCTTGATATCCATAATCGGATACATTTCCATTGATAATTACATCTTCAATGCTTGCTCCGTTTCCAAGGTGAAATCTTGAGACTGGATTTAAAGGCTTCTCATTATGTTTTTCATTAATTAAATAATGTACAACTACTTTTTTTATAGCTTCTTTTTCTTCTATAATTCTTTGATCTCCTAACTTTATTGTATCTGATTTTAGAAAAGAAATTTTTTCAATATCGTAATTTTTCAAAATATTTACCAATTTGTCATCGCTTAAATTTTTAAACCAACTTGCAAACCCAGGTAAGGGTGACAAAGTACCAAAATTTTTAATATTAGGATTTTCAGATTGGATTTCGTATACGACCCTTTTGATTAAAAAATTACCCAAGGTAACTCTCATCAGTCCTTCTTGACAGTTGCTAATAGAATAAAATGTTGCGGTATTAGACTTTTCAAAATTTCCAGCAATTGGTTTCATGATATCCTGTATTGATTTTCCAAGACCATCTCCAAAAGCCACTTGCACAAAAATTAAAGGTTCATCTGATAGGACTGGGTGAAAATATGCAAAAAATCTTCTGTCTTCTTGCAATCTTCTTTTTAAACTATTCATATCCGAAATTTTATGAACTTTTTCATATTTAATTATTTTCTCTAAGATTGCAGCTTTAGTTTCCCAAGTAATGCGTTCCAATCTTAAAAAGCCAGGATTAAACCAAGACTTAAATAAATGTCTCATGTCTTGATCAAAATCTTTTAACTCTGGATTGGTTTTGGTAAACTTGATTAAGTCTTCACGCATAGACACCAGTACAGATGTTCCATCTGGAGCCATATTCATTCTACGAATAAGCTCTTGTCTGCTTCCCTCAATGGCGTTTCCTAAATTATCCAGATTAGATTTTTTTTTATCTTTTAGATAAACGGATATTTCATCATCAATCAATTCTAAATTTGGCTTAAATTTTTCATTGATAGTTAAAAAAAAAATTAATTTTTGTTCTTTGTCTAAAATTTTATAAATTTCACTAATTTCCCTTGCGATTGCAATTCCTGAGGCTGTTCCTTTATACGAAATAAGATCATCACAGAGTTGTACTAAAGTAGCCAAATCTCTTTTTTCAGAAAACTTTTTTCCTAATATGCCTTTTCCAACATCAGCAATGGAGCTTATTATTTTTTTAAAATCCAGCATCTTTTCCCATAAGTTTGTCTGGTAACCATGTAACAATCTCTGGAAAAATACACAATATCAAGATGCAAAGAATCATCATTCCTATGAAGGGGATAGATCCTTTTAGTATTTCGCCCAAACTCACATCAGGCGTAATTCCTTTAATTATATATAAATTAAGTCCTACTGGAGGGGTAATTAAACCTATCTCCATATTGATAGTAAATACAATTGCAAACCAATAAGGATCAAATCCAAAGTCAGTAAGAATTGGTAATAAAATTGATGAAGTCATAACGATCACCGCAACGGGCGGCAAAAAGAAACCACATACTAGTAAAAAAATATTGATATAAAAAAATAATAGCCACTTGTTTAGCCCCATATCTACTACCACTTGAGCAATAGATTGAGTTACGTACAAAGTAGAAAGACTAAAAGCAAAAATATACGAAGCTGCAATAATAAACATAATCATTACGCTTTCTTTCATTGAAATTTTTACAATATCCCATATTTTTTTAGGTTGATAAATTTTATAAACTACGGCTATCATTACAAAGACAAGGAAGGCTCCAACACCTGAGGCCTCCGAAGGTGTGGCAACTCCACCATAAAGAACATAAAGAACACCGGCAACAATAGCTAGGAAAGGTAAAATTCTAGGTAGTACCTCTAATTTTTCTTTTAAGGTAGGAGGTGTTCTGTCTTTTAAACGAGCTGCAGAATCTTTATCAATATAATATGCGTGTATGTATGCCCAAAACATAAATAAGAATGCAAGCAATATACCTGGAATTACACCAGCTAGAAATAATCTTCCAATAGATGTGCCTGTCGCAAGACCGTAAACAATTAAAACAATACTTGGGGGAATTAAGACACCAAGTGTTCCTCCGGCTGCAATACATCCTGTAGCAAGTCTTGCGGAGTATCCTCTTTTTCTCATTTCTGGAATTCCCATAGTTCCAATGGCAGCACAAGTTGCGGGGCTTGAACCACTAAGAGCAGCAAAAACTGCACAAGCACCAATGTTTGAAATTACTAATCCGCCTGGCAATCTCCATAACCATCTATCTAAGCCTGTATAAAGATCTTTACCTGCAGGTGAATGTGCAACTGCCATGCCCATTAAAATAAACATTGGAATAGAAAGTAAAATAAAGGAATTTATTCCAGAATAAAAAGTTTCTGCATACACTTCAATAATTTGCACACCTTCAGCAGCAACTAAAAAAACTAAAGAAACAACACAAAGACCAAAAGCAATTGGAATTCCAGAAAACAAAATCATTACTGTAAAAATCCCAACAACAGCCCCTAGTGTTAATGGATCCATATTTTCAATCATTAACTTAACTCCTTTAGTCTTCTACCAAGTCTTAAAAGTTCACCGATATAAGCCATGGTCATGAGCATTGCTCCAATTAACATTGAAGAATAAGGAATCCATAATGGAGGTCCCCAAATAGTTCCTGTATCGTAGTTTTTAACAAAGGCTTCTGAAACAATTTCATAAGAAACATAAAATAAAACTAAAAAAAATATTAAACAAAGAATAGAGGTAGAAATTTTTAAAATCGTAACTCCTTTTTCACTTAAAAAAGTGTAAAAATAGTCCATATTTACATGGCCATTTTCTGCAAAAACATATGCACTACCAATAAAAGTAGAGGCAACAAGCAAGTGTGTGACAAGCTCTGGTTGCCAGGTAATGGCATTTCCAAATATATATCTTTCAAGTACTAATTCTGTAACAATAACAATTGATAGCATAATGCTCGCAGCAGCAAAAACCCCACACGCAGTAGCAATTTTTTTTGTAATTTTTAAGTATTTATCGATCATATAAAAAATACCCCTGCCTTTTATAAGGCAGGGGTATTAATTTCAATTATTTATTTTACCGCTAAAGCCTGGTCAATTAACTTTTGTCCAGTCGGTACTTTTTTAACAAACTCAGCAAACGAAGATTTTTTTGCTAATGCTACCCAAGCTGCATGATCTGCTTTAGTCATGTAAGCTAGTTTAACACCTGCGCTCTTGTAAGCTTTTTCCATATCTGAGTCTAATTTAGCAGCTGATTTTGTCATAAATTTTTCAGCTTTCTTTCCAGCTTTCATTAATGCTTTTTGTTGTTTTGCATTCAATGAATTGAAAGATATTTTAGACATAAGAATTGGCTCATACATAAACCACAATCCATATGTTCCTGGAGGTGTAGCACACTTAACTTGTTCGTAAATTCTGTATGATACAAAACTTCCAGAACTAGTGTTTGCTCCGTCCAATACTCCAGTTTGAAGACCGTTGTAAATAGCTGAAGATGGCATACTTTGAATACCAGCGCCTGCAGCTTCTAACATTTGGTTAAATGCTTTTCCAGCAGCTCTCATCACTTGTCCTTTAACTGAAGCTGGATTTGTGATGCAAGTTTTTTTAGAAGCAAAACCACCCGCTAACCAAGCATCAGACAAAACGATAACACCTGCGTCATCCATAATTTTTCTGATAGTGTCCATAAATGGAGACTTGTTAATTGCTAAAGCATGTTTATGATTCTTAACAATTCCAGGCATCAAAGTAATATCGAATTCTGGATGAAATTTAGCAGCATATGCTAAAGGGAAAGCTGTAATATCAAGCTGTCCAGTAGTCATTGGCTTCCACTGCTCTTTTGGTTTGTATAAAGATTTTGAAGGGTAAACTCTAACATCCACTCCAACATTTGCTTTTTTCATTTCGTCAGCAATGATTTGCACCATTTCATGACGAGCGTCATACTTACCTGTTTTTGCATTCTTTGTTCCTGGCCATTGGTGACTAGCTTTTAGCGTTTTCGCAAAAGACATCCCCGCAGACGTAAAAAGAAATACGGCTGTACTTAAAAGTACAATTAGTTTTTTCATTTTATTTCCCCTGTTAGTTAATTTAAAGGACAAAACTTATCCGATTAATCATTTTATTAAAACAGCTTATTTCACTATAAATTTCAATGATTTTTGTATAAAAAGACAAAAATATGAATGATGGACCTCTAAAAGGATTGTTAGTTTTGGACCTGACCAGAGTGCTGGTGGGTCCTTATTGTACAATGGTTTTATCAGATCTTGGAGCAAGGGTGATTAAAGTGGAAGCACCTGGAATTGGAGATGATTCAAGAAAGTTTGGTCCTTTTATAGAAGAACAATCAGCATACTTTATGTCTTTAAATAGAGGCAAAGAAAGTATCGCTCTGAACTTAAAGAATGAAGATGATAAAAAAATTTTTGAGAAGATTTTGGCTAAAGCAGACATTCTTGTTGAGAACTTTAAACCAGGGACCTTAGAGAGGTGGGGATATGGCTGGAACGATTTAAAAGACAAATATCCAAAACTTATCTATGCATCTGCATCTGGATTTGGTCAAACAGGTCCTATGAAAGAACTTCCTGCATACGATATGGTAGTCCAAGGGATGGGTGGTCTTATGAGTGTTACAGGTCAACCAAATAGCGAGCCAACTAGAGTAGGAACTTCTATTGGAGATATCACTGCTGGATTGTTTACTGCTATTGGCGTGAATGCTGCATTATTCGATCGAACAAAAACTGGGAAAGGAAGTCACATAGATGTCTCTATGTTGGATTGTCAAATTGCCATATTAGAAAATGCCATTGCTAGATATTTGTCCAAGGGAGAGATTCCTCAGCCAATGGGATCGCGTCATCCATCCATTGCTCCTTTTGAAGCATTCAAAACAAAAGATAGTCACATCATTATTGCAGCTGGAAATGAAAAGTTATTTCAAGGTATGTGCGAAGTTTTAAATTGCGATGCCCATAAACAGGAAAAATTTAAAGATAATCAATCTAGAAATAAAAATATAGATGAGTTGAAAATAATTATAGAGTCTAAGCTGAAAGATAAAACAACACAAGAATGGGTTACCCTATTTACTGAAAAGAAAATTCCGTGCGGACCTATTTACAATATTAAAGAAGCAGTTGAGAATCCTCAAATTGAATTTAGAAATATGATTGTAAGCGCCAATCATAACAAAATTGGTAAGTTTAAAATGGCGGGTAATCCAATTAAAATGTCTAATTATGAAGATGAGTCAACCCGAGGTGAAATACCTGATCTTGATCAGCATCGTGAAAAAATTTTAAAGGAATTTGAGTAATTAATTATTCTGAAGGCTTGTCTTCAGTAGGACTTTCTTCTGCAGTTTGGTCTACAATATCCTCGGATACATCGTCGTCGCTATCATTTATATCATCTGCTTCAGCTTCAGCTTCAGCTTCAGCTTCAACTGCAGCTGTAGAAGCTACCGGTACTTTTCTTGATCTTTTAGATGGTAAAATTGCCTGTCCAGATTTAGATACTTCACCTTTATAGATTGCTTCAAACTCGTCTCCTTCTGGAGCATCAAAATCTTCTTGTACTGTTGCATCCTCTGGATGATCTCTAGCACGATCAACCGTTGCATTATTTAAATTTTTAATATCGATTTTTTTGTCACCAATTTCTCTAAGAGAAATTACAGTTTTTTTATCATTGTCTTCTTCCACTAAAGGCTTGTCCCCTGCACCAATTTGCAAAGTTCTTTCTTTAGCTAAGATGATCAAATCATATTGATTATCAACTTGCTCTAAACAATCTTCTACTGTTACACGTGCCATAAAGTTGAGGTCTTCTAATGACTTTAGACTTGAAAATCAAGCAATTTTTATAGGTCGATAGTCTTTTAATTTGAATAAAAATAGAGCGTTAGCCAAAACTAAGTAACCTAGCATCATTGAAAATATTTGATTAATAGTAAATTGTTGGTCAATCAAATATCCAAACAATACAGGGGCAATAGCGGTAGAAAAAACAAAGAAAGAAACAGTAATGGATCTAATTCCACCCAAATACTTGGTACCATAAATCTCTGACCAGGTAGAGGTAAGCAAAACACTAGAGGTACCGTTGGTCATAGCCATCAAGATCATCATGGCAATAGGAGTAAAGGCCCAACTACTTGTGATTACCAAAATATAAGCAACCATAGTTGGTAACAAATAGAATGGTAGAACTTTAATAGCAGAAAATCGATCAATTAAAAAACCAGAGATAGCCAGTGTGAGCACACTTGTAACTGCATACAAAGTAAATCCTTGAGCCAATAAAAGCATCGACCACTGCTTGCTTTCAAAAATATAAATCTGATTTATAAAAATTCCTGTTGATAAAAAAGCAGGACCCAATACAGCAGGAAGTAAAAAATAAAACTTTGAATCGCGCATAACCTCTGATCTTGTCCAGTTTTTAATGGCATGATTAGCTTTTTGTTTTTTAACATCAGAAAGCTCCGTGGCTCCATCTTTATAAGATTTTAAAATAAAAAATACTGCAGGAACTACCAAACATAAAATAGAAATAGAAATTCCTAACCAAATCACTTTCCAAGAAAAAAATTTCATAAGAAAAATAATTAAATAAGGAAGGAAACCTTCTCCTAAAGACAATCCTAGCCAAGAAATACTAAGAGCTTTACCACGATTTAGGTCAAAAAATTTTGCCATAGAGGTGCTGGCTGTATGGGTCATTAATCCCTGCCCTGATAATCTAAGAAAATAGATAGCAAAAAATAAAAGGATAATATTATTAACTAAAGTTAAGAAAAAACTAGAAAAAGACAAAAACAAACAGACTGCAATTGCAAAATAAATGACTTTAAAGTCATCAATTTTTTTTCCTATCCAAATTAAGGAAAAGCTACTTAATAGAGTGGCTAACGAATAAATTAAACCAAATTCAGAGTGGCTTAAGCTTAAATCTTCTCTGATATAAGGATTAAAAATACCAATAAAAAAAGTTTGACCGAAGCTAGAACAAAATGTCAAAATGAACCCAAACAAAAGAAATCTAGAATTATTTTTAACGAATTGATAATTAAACATTTAAAAAATAGGAGAAACGAATGTCAAAAAAAGTAACGTTTATAGGTTTAGGTGTCATGGGATATCCGATGGCAGGATTTATAGCAAAAGCCGGTCACGATGTAACGGTTTATAACCGAACTGCTGCTAAGGCAGAAAAATGGGTTGCTGAATATGGTGGAAAACATGCCTCAACACCAAAAGAAGCTGCAAAAGATTCTGACTTTGTTTTTACTTGTGTAGGAAATGATAACGACTTGAAGGAAGTAACTATTGGTGAGCATGGTGCATTTCACAATGTTAAAGAAGGAGCAATTTTTATAGATAACACTACTGCTTCTGCAAAAATTGCAAGAGAGCTTAGTGAAGAAGCAAAAAAAAGAAAGTTTGCTTTTCTTGATGCGCCAGTTTCTGGTGGACAAGCTGGAGCTGAAAATGGTGCACTGACCGTAATGATTGGGGGAGAGCAAGGTCATTTCGAACAAGCTGAATCCATCATTGATTGCTATTCTAAAAAAATGAAATTATTAGGAAACTCTGGAAGTGGTCAGCTTGCTAAAATGGTTAATCAAATTTGCATTGCTGGATTAGTTCAAGGTTTGTCAGAAGCTATTCGATTTGGTCAGAATGCAGGACTGAACATGGAAGATGTCATTGAAGTTATCTCTAAAGGAGCTGCACAATCTTGGCAAATGGAAAATCGCTATAAAACAATGATCACTGATAAATTTGATTACGGTTTTGCTGTAGATTGGATGAGAAAAGATTTGTCGATTGCGATGGAAGAAGCAAAGAACAATGGGTCCACTCTTCCTATTACACAAGTTATAGATAATTTTTATGCAGAAGTGCAAAAAAATGGTGGAAAACGCTTTGACACTTCTAGCTTAATTACTTTATTGCCAAAAAAATAAATTACATGAACAAAGACGAGCCAGGATTTTATAATAATAAGGATTTAATCCTTGATGAAATCTGGGCTCTTCTTTCTAAAGGTGTAACAGATAGAACGGAAGATTTTAGACTTCCTTCTGTTGTTCTTAGCTCTAAGCAAGGTCCTGATGCTAGAATTGTAGTATTGCGAGGGGCATTCCAAGACAGAAATGTATTGAGATTTCATACTGATATTAGATCCGAAAAAATAGAATTTATTAAGAATAACAGTCAGATCTATTTTCTCTTTTATAATAAAGAGAGAAAAATTCAGGTTAGAGCCAGTGGTATAGCAACCATCCATCATAAAAATGATCTCACTAAAGAAGTTTGGGAAAAAACCCAGGTGATGAGTAGAAAATGTTATTTAGCCACCCATGCCCCGGGAACGTTAAGTGAAGATCCAACTTCTGGAATTCCAGAACAATATGTTGGTAAAAATGTTCCAAAAAATGAAAGTGAATCTGGATATGAAAACTTCTCTATTATAGAAAGTAAAATACAATCTTTTGAATGGCTATATTTAGCATCGAAAGGTCATAGAAGAGCTAAGATTGAACTGGGTGACAACAGCTCCAAAGCTCATTGGGTAACCCCCTAAAACCTTATTAATATTCGGCCCTTTTTTTTTG
>Ga0307986_10000045_pt1 | contig 76355 bp, 74 predicted proteins | sample EllFjometageno82_FD_203170 | JGI IMG/M metagenome (GOLD analysis project Ga0307986, IMG submission 203170) | Marine microbial communities from Ellis Fjord, Antarctic Ocean - #82 | ecosystem: Environmental > Aquatic > Marine > Unclassified | place: Southern Ocean | collected 2014-10-09 | reverse complement strand
CTTTCCCCACTCTTGGAAGAGCAGAGAACGCTTAAAAATTTATAACGCAGTTGCTTACTTTGATATCTTTTCTATGAAGATTCACAGAAACCATCAACAGCAAGCACCCACCTCTATTACTTAATCTGATTTTTAAAGAACGATAAAACACTCAGGTCTCTTCGACTCGAGCCGGCGTATTATACGGACAAAGTCGGATATGGCAAGGGTTTATGCAGGGAGATACTAATCAATTCTATAAGCACTCTGAATTGCAACCGATCCTGCTATCAAGGCGCCCTTTTGCAGGCATCTGAATACCTGCCAAGAAACTACAGCGCCTAGGCCGGAATTGGCTGTAACCCCCCTTCGGGCGCGGCCTGGCGCGCGTCGCTACTAGATTGTCGCGCCCGCTAATTGAACAGCCGCTAGCCGCAGCTGAGCCTCGCGGCAATCCGCTCCCCCGTCTTTGACAAGAACCACACTGAGCGGCCATAGACTTAATCAGCGTCTCCCTAAGTTTCGAGTAGATTATTTGGGACTTCGATAGGGAAGCAAATGCAGCGCAGGCCTGGCTGAGAGTTGAGCATGCCTAGTAGCTGACTGGCGATACTCAGCTACGCCGGGCACGCAGACTAAACCATGCCCTATAACCCAACAGGAACGCCACCAGCGCGCCGTAGAACGCGGCGGGGCCGATATCAAGGCGGAGTATCCATAATAGGTGCAACACGCCCAGAATGGCTGCTACGTAGACTAGCTTATGCAGGCGCTTCCAATTCTTCCCTAGCTTCCTCACCATAAACTTCGGCGAGGTAATGCCTAGCACGAGCAGGATTAGATAGGCGCTAAAGCCAACGGTGATGTAAGGACGGTCTAAGATCTCTTCAGCAATAGCGAACCAGCGGAACTCAAGCACGAACATCAACCAGACAATTAAATGCAGCGTGGCATAGAACAACGCGAATAAACCCATCATGCGTCGATGACGAGCAAATTCGATTTGATTAGTGATTCGTCGTAAAGGAGTCATCGCCAGAGCAATGATAAGGAAGCGCAAGGTCCACTCCCCTGTTTCAAGCGAAAGCTCCTGCACAGGGTCGGGGCCGAGATTGTTCTGGATGATTCTAAGCAGCAGCACCGCGAACGGCAGCAATGCTAAAACGAAAATCAGCGGCTTGATCAGCTTGCGCATTTGCATAGTCAATAATTCAAAAATCCAAATAGCACGAAGTTAACTGACCTAGTAATAGCGCGACAGATCCATGCCTTCGTACATCGATGCCACCTGCTCGCCATAACCATTAAACGGCTGGGTAGCGATTCGTGATCGACTAAACAAAGTCTGCGGTAGTCTACGCTCTGTGTCTTGCCTCCATCGCGGATGATGCACAGCAGGATTAACGTTTGCATAGAAACCGTATTCTTGAGCCTGGAGATCTACCCAAGTAGTGTCTGGCATAGTTTCTCTAAAGTTTATTTTTACGATTGCCTTTATACTCTTAAAGCCGTATTTCCAAGGAACTATCAATCGCAAAGGCGCGCCGTTCTGTGGCGGCAAATAATCACCGTAGACTCCTACCGCCATCAACGTAAGAGGATTCATTGCCTCATCCATTCGAAGACCTTCTCGGTAAGGCCACTTGACGATCGCGAAACGCGAGCGAACGCCGGGCATTGTATCTGGGTCGACTAGGGTTTCAAACTCCACGTACTTCGCCTTAGAAGTTGGTTCGAAACGCCTAATCAAGTCCGCTAATGGAAAACCAATCCAAGGAATAACCATCGACCATGCTTCCACACAACGCAGGCGATAAATTCTTTCCTCTAAGTCATGGGGCTTCAAAATATCTTCAAGGTTGTAGACGCCTGGCTTCGCTACCTCACCAGAAATTTCAACTGACCAGGGGTCGGCCTTGTAATCGCCTGAATTAGAAGAAGGGTCTCCCTTGTTCATTCCGAACTCATAGAAGTTGTTATAGCTAACAACGTCTTCGTAAGGAGTAAGCGTCTCACCAGTATAGAATGGCGCCGAATCTGGCGCAGGCTTTATGTCAGCAAATTTATCTGCCCACCATGCTGCCGGGGGAGTACGCCGCAACGATGCAGGGGCCCTGGCCTTAAGACTATCGCCAGTCTGCGCGCTAGCTATCGATGGCATAGTGCTTGCCGCAGCGACGCCTAGCAATAACTTGCCACTATCTTCGATAAACTGACGTCGGTTCTTATAAACGCTTTCTGGTGTAATCTCAGAAGGATTTATGTCGGAAGGCTTTTTAATTAACATTATAGTGTTCCTGAGAATTTGAGTTCTAATTCCTGTTTCATAACAATCTAGACAGGTTGGGGCACAGTTTTCTTTCGCCACTCTACTTGTAATAAAAATATTAACGTCTAACTATTCAAAAAATTTCACCTCCAACTATCACCCTGTGACCTGCGTCAGAACTAGATCGCTAGAAGTACTAACTCGCCGTTATTTAGCTTCTTCGTCTTTTGACGCTTTTGCTTTCTCTGCCTTCGGCTTAACGGCTTGAGCCTTCTTACTACTCGATGCCTTTTTAGCTGGCGCCTTGGCTGGTGCTGATTTTGATTCTGACACCTCGAGCGGGGTAGCTTTCCCAGACTGTTTTTTGTATAGCCACATGATGGGGCCAGAAAGCGCATAGGCCACAGCCATCGTCAGCAATACTTCGTGTGGATTCTGCGCCACCACGACCAACATTATTACTACAAGCACAAACATCATGTAGGGGACTGTCCCCTTGAATTGCAGCTCCTTAAAGCTGGAATAACTGTAATTCGAAATCATGAGAAAGCCGATGAACACGGTCACTATCGCGCATAGATAGGCAACCATTGGGGTAACTTCCAATCCATACTTGTAGCCAACCCAGGGCAGGAAGGTTACTACGCCTGCTGCTAACGGACTCTGCAGGCCCACGAAGAAACGCTTATCCACTGTTCCAAGCTGCACATTGAACCGTGCTAGACGCAGTGCAGCACAGGACATATAGATGAAACTCGCGGCCCAACCCAATCGACCCAGCGGCGCGAAGGCCCAACTAAACATAATGAGTGCCGGCGCCACACCGAATGAAACCATATCTGAGAGACTATCGAACTGTGCTCCGAAGGCGCTCTGGGTATTGGTTAGTCTCGCAATCCTGCCATCCAAGCCATCCAAAATGCCGGCGATCATGATTGCCCAGCCAGCCTCGTTAAAATTTCCTGACATGCAGGCTATTATGGCGTAGAAGCCCGAAAAGAGCGCGCCTAAGGTGAGCATATTCGGCAACAGATAGATGCCGCGACGGCGTACCTTGCGCCCATCCTCGGAAACGATCTCCTCGTGCTCATCGATGGGCAATAAACCCTCTGACTGCGTATCCTGATCTTCTTCGCTCATGCTTTCCTACTGAATTCAGCTATTTAGGACAATTCGTGATTATACAGCCCAATTTGTGTGGCTGGGGGACTAATTCCCTCTTAATTGACTCCCATCGGCCTATAAAAGATACCATTTACGCAAGATTACGGATGCTATATGATCGCGCCTCACTGAAAACAAGTCTTCAGCTCGCTCAAACAACTAATACAAACCAATTAATAATTACGATGAAAAGATCGGAGTGGATTCATGAATTACTTTAATACCTTGCCCCTGCGCCTACAACTAAACCAACTGGGCAAATGCCGCTTTATGGACCGTAGCGAATTTAGCGACGGTGTAAGCAAACTAAATGGCAAGAAGGTAGTTATCGTGGGTTGCGGAGCCCAGGGCTTAAATCAAGGCCTCAACATGCGCGATAGCGGCCTGGATGTTTCCTTTACACTCAGAGATGCCGCTATTGCTGAGAAGCGCGACTCTTGGAAGAATGCCACGGAGAACGGCTTCACGGTTGGCACATACATCGAGCTAATCCCAACTGCTGATCTCGTATTAAACCTAACACCAGATAAGCAACACAGCCCTGTCGTTAGCCAGGTGATGCCTCTTATGAAGAAGGATGCATGCCTTGCCTATTCTCATGGCTTCAATATTGTCGAAGAAGGCATGCAGATACGCGAAGATCTTACGGTCGTAATGGTTGCACCAAAATGCCCAGGCACTGAGGTACGTGAAGAGTACAAGCGCGGCTTCGGTGTACCTACATTGATAGCAGTTCACGCCGAGAATGACCCTAAAGGCGAAGGCATGGATATAGCCAAGGCTTACGCTGCAGCTACCGGCGGACATAGAGCGGGCGTATTGCAGTCTTCCTTCATCGCCGAAGTGAAGTCCGACCTAATGGGCGAACAGACTATTCTGTGCGGCATGTTGCAGACAGGATCTATCCTCTGCTATGACAAGATGGTCGAGAAAGGTATCGACCCTGCCTATGCATCTAAGCTGGTTCAGCACGGCTGGGAAGTCGTTGCCGAAGGCCTTAAGCACGGCGGCATCACTAATATGATGGACCGTCTTTCCAACCCATCAAAGCTGGTTGCTAACTCTCTCGCCGAAGAACTTAAAACAATCATGGCACCTCTGTATCAGAAGCACATGGACGACATCATCACCGGAAACTTTTCCGAGGGCATGATGGCAGACTGGGCCGATGACGACGCCAAGCTACTTGGCTGGAGAGAGGCAACTACTGAGTCGGCATTCGAAAAATCTACTGCCGGCGACATGGATATTCCAGAGCAGGAATACTACGAAAATGGCATCCTCATGGTCGCCATGGTTAAAGCTGGCGTTGAGCTCGCATTCGAGTCCATGACCTCCAGCGGCATCATCAAGGAATCGGCTTACTACGAGTCACTCCACGAAGTACCGTTGATCGCCAACCTAATCGGACGAAAGAAGCTATACGAGATGAACAAGGTGATTTCTGACACCGCTGAATATGGTTGCTACCTGTTCTCTCATGCCTGCGTGCCTCTTCTCGAAGATTTCATGAAGACAGTAGACACCGACGTCATCGGCAAGGGCTTGCAGATTACAGATATGGGCGTGGACAATGCCGAACTCATTAGCGTGAATGATGAGATTCGCTCACACCCGATCGAAGTTGTTGGCAAGCAACTACGCAAGTACATGACAGCGATGAAGAAGTTAGTCTAAGACTATTTACAAACTATGCTAGAGGGCCAGAATTTTCGTTGTTCCATCCTCTGGAACCGAGATTAACTCAAACTTACTGTCATCTATCCATTGGTAGCGTACGCGTCCCATTGTTACCAAACTTCAATGTTGTAGGTTAAAGACTGAGGATTTTCTCTCCTCGAGATATTCCCGAGACTCCAGTGCGGGCAACTTCTAACACGACGCTTTCGCCAAGCGCAGCGATAAACGCATCGAGCTTGTCGGTTGTACCAGTCAATTGAATGCTAAACACACTATTCGTTAGATCCACGATCTGCCCACGAAAAATATCTGTAGTTCGCTTCACTTCGGCGCGCTGCGCACCCGTGGCTTTAACCTTGATTAGCATCAGCTCGCGTTCGATGTGAGCACCTTCCGTGAGATCGACGAGCTTGACCACATCCACCAACTTGTTTAGATGCTTAGTGATCTGCTCGATCCGCCTCTCGTCCCCACTCGTCGTTAAAGTAAGACGCGAGAGCGACTGATCCTCAGTAGGGGCAACCGTCAAAGAATCGATGTTGTAATTGCGCTGCGAAAACAAACCAACGACTCTAGATAGAGCTCCAGGTTCGTTTTCCATCAGAACTGAAATTATATGTCGCATTAGGTTCGCTCCGATTTACTCAATATCATATCTTTCATTGCACCACCTTTAATGGCCATCGGATATACATGCTCCTCTGGATCCACCAAGACATCTACAAATACTAACTTGTCCTTTAGGGAAAATGCTTCTCTCAGCTTCGCATCTAGCTCGGACTTATCTTCTATGCGAATTCCTACATGTCCGTAGGCCTCAGCCAACTTGACGAAGTCAGGCAATGACTCTTCGTAAGTACTGTGCGAATGTCTTCCACCGTATTGCATATCCTGCCATTGCTTCACCATGCCTAGCGCACGGTTGTTAAGGCAAATGATTTTTACCGGCAGCTTATACTGCATGCAGGTTGCAAGCTCCTGCAGGTTCATCTGAAAGCTGCCCTCGCCTGTTATGCACACTGAAACCGCATCGGGGAACGCTAGCTGAACACCCATTGCCGCCGGAAAGCCAAAACCCATAGTTCCAAGGCCACCAGAATTGATCCAGCGACGCGGCTTATCAAAACCGTAGTACTGCGCGGCAAACATCTGATGCTGCCCCACATCAGACGAGACATAGGCATCGCCCTTTGTTATTTCATGCACCGCCTTAACAACTTCCTGCGGCTTTATGGTTTTTTCATCTTCGGAAGGAACAATGGCAAGACTATCTTTCTCCCTCCATTGCTCTATCTGACCCCACCAGACCTTCAACGATTTCTCATCAACACTCAGTTTCGATGAGGCGATCTGCACAAGCATCTCCTCCAATACAGATGTCACTGAGCCAACAATAGGAACGTCTGCAACCACGGTCTTGGAGATGGAGGCTGGATCGATATCTACGTGCAAAATTGTCGCATCGGGGCAAAATTTAGTGACATCCGAATTCGTTACCCGATCATCGAAGCGAACACCTATCGCTAGAAGCACATCACAGTAGTGCATCGACATATTCGCTTCATAGGTGCCATGCATTCCTAACATACCAACGAACTGCTTGTCGGATGCAGGATAGGCGCCCAATCCCATTAGCGTATTTGTGATCGGAAAATCTAGCTTGCGAGCAAGCTCAGTCAATAGCTCCGAGCCTTCTCCTTGAATAACACCGCCGCCGGCATAGAGCATGGGACGTTTCGCGGCCAGCAATATATCCACCGCCTTCTTGATTTGACCCGAGTGCCCCTTCGCAGGAACTGCATAGGAGCGCATCCTGATATCGGCAGGATATTCATAGTCGAATTTAGTCTTCGGATCGGTGATATCTTTCGGAACATCGATCACAACGGGGCCAGGTCGACCAGTTGTGGCAATATGAAATGCCTTCTTAACGATGAGCGGAATTTCGGCCGGATTCTGAACCATGAAACTGTGTTTCACAATTGGGCGAGAGACACCCACCATGTCCGTCTCCTGAAAACCATCGGAGCCTATCAATCTACTTTCTACTTGGCCCGAGATTACCACCATGGGAATTGAATCCATGTAAGCTGTCGCAATTCCAGTTATTGCATTCGTCGCGCCGGGGCCAGAGGTCACTAGCACCACACCCGGCTTGCCTGTGCCGCGAGCATAACCATCCGCAGCATGAGTAGCCGCCTGCTCATGTCTTACCAAAATATGTTCGACCTTGTCTTGATTAAAGATCGCGTCATAGATGTGTAATACGGCTCCACCGGGATAACCGAATATAATTTCTACGCCCTCATCGTGTAGAGCACGTAGGAGCGCCTCACCACCAGATAATTGATCCACTTTTTTATGCCTCTAAACCGTTTCTCGTCGTATTCTCGCTAAGTGAATAGCAAGAAAAAATGTAACAGCACAACCGACCAGATGGCCCGCTGTCTATTGATTATTTCTAAGATTTTCGTATAACAATCCGCAAGTCCCGGGTAAAAACCGTCGATTCTTGCTTCTTGTCGGCCCCGTACGCGATAACGTGATAGAGGCTCATAGGTGGATGTTTTCTAACACCTAGATGGCAATCTGCCGGTGTGCCGGTTGCGGCGAGTGCAGATTACTGCAGAAAGGCTGAAGGTTGACCTAGCCACTCTGCTTTAACAAAGCGGAATTTTGCCATTAATACGAGGAAAGTCAAGCTCTTCTGTACACGCAGAGGCGCATTCGCTGGCGTGAGTACAATTATCAGAGCTATCGATAAGGCGGCAGTAGCTTAAGCTTCTGCCGTATCTTCGACGTCAATGAGGCTAGCTTTCGAGAAAGCCAGCTCCCCATCACCATCTAGATCTATCGCAATCACATCGCCACCGACGAAATCTCCCTGCAGCATCTGCTGAGCAAGCTGGTTCTCGATACGGTTTTGAATAACACGCTTAAGGGGGCGCGCACCGTATACAGGGTCATATCCTAGGATTGCTATCTTATCCAGCACCGCCTCAGAAACTGTCAGACCTAAGTCGTTATCTTGCAATCGCTGATGCAATAGCTGAATCTGGATGTCCGCGATGCCACGTATCTGCCCTCTCTGCAGCGGATGGAACACCACTGTTTCATCGATACGATTCACAAACTCTGGCGAGAAATGCTTAACGACCCGCTCCATCACAGCTGACTTTACAGATTCGTAGTCTAGTTCATCGTCAATGCCTTCTGGCATCATCTCCTGAATGCGGTCAGAGCCGAGGTTCGACGTCATCACTACGACCGTATTTCTAAAATCTACTGTCCTGCCATGGCCGTCAGTCAAGCGGCCATCATCCAACACCTGCAAGAGAATATTGAATACATCGGTATGCGCCTTTTCGACCTCGTCTAACAGCAGAACCGAATAAGGCCTCCTGCGCACAGCTTCTGTTAAATAGCCGCCCTCTTCATAACCGACGTAGCCGGGAGGAGCACCTATGAGTCGAGCAACTGAGTGTCGCTCCATAAATTCTGACATGTCGATTCTGATCATCGCCTCCTCGGTGTCGAAAAGGAACTCAGCCAAAGCCTTACACAACTCCGTCTTACCTACCCCTGTCGGCCCCAGGAACAGAAAGGAACCATTGGGTCGGTTAGGATCAGACAGCCCAGATCTGGATCGTCGCACGGCATTCGCGACTGCTTGAATGGCTTCGTCCTGACCGATCACACGCTTGTGCAATGCGCCTTCCATCTCGAGCAGCCTAAGCTTGTCACCCTGTAACATCTTACTCACCGGTATGCCTGTAGAGCGCGATACCACATCGGCGATTTCTTCCTCGGTAACGCGATTACGTAACAGCTGTTTCTCTGTTGTCTCCGCCTTGGCCGCCGCCTCAAGCTTTTTCTCGAGACTAGGAATTAAGCCGTATTGGATTTCGGACATACGAGCAAGATCACCCGCTCGTTGCGCGAGCTCCATATCATTGCGAGCCTGCTCGAGATTACTCCTGATTAATTGAGCATCTTGCAGAGAAGCTTTCTCAGATTTCCAGATATCCTCTAAGTCTGCAAACTCCCTCTCCAACTCTGCGATATCTTCTTCCAACTTCTGTTTGCGTTTCTTAGAAGCCGGGTCTTTATCTTTCTTCAATGCCTCGCGTTCGATCTTCAGCTGTATAAGCCTTCTTTCCAATTTATCCATTTCCTCAGGCTTGGAATCGATTTCCATGCGAATCATACTCGCCGCCTCGTCGATGAGGTCGATTGCCTTATCTGGCAGCTGCCTATCGGTGATGTAACGCTGCGAAAGTTTAGCCGCCGCGATTATCGCGCCGTCGGTAATATCGACAGCATGATGTACTTCATATCTTTCTTTCAGGCCACGCAAGATTGCTATTGTGTCCTCTTCACTTGGCTCTTCCACTAAGACTTTCTGAAACCTACGCTCTAACGCAGCGTCTTTTTCGACATGCTGACGGTATTCATCTAGCGTAGTTGCACCGACGCAGTGTAATTCACCACGAGCCAACGCTGGCTTTAGCATATTACCAGCATCCATAGCGCCTTCGCCCTTTCCTGCGCCGACCATGGTGTGTAATTCATCAATAAACAAAATTACCGAACCGCCTAGCTTAGACAACTCGTTCAGAACGCCTTTGAGTCTTTCCTCAAACTCTCCTCTGAATTTCGCGCCGGCTATCAGCGAACCCATATCCAAAGACAAGACCCGCTTATCCTTCAGCCCTTCAGGCACTTCGCCATTCACAATTCGCTGCGCAAGTCCTTCGATGATTGCAGTTTTACCAACACCAGGCTCACCAATTAACACAGGATTATTTTTCGTCCGGCGTTGCAACACCTGTATGGTGCGTCGTATTTCTGCGTCGCGCCCGATGACTGGATCGAGTTCGCTTTTCTCGGCACGCTCGGTTAGATCGACGCAATATTTTTTCAGCGCCTGCCAAGAGTCTTCGGCGCCGGCATCATCAACGTTCGCGCCGCCACGCAAATTCGCGATGGCGTTTTCGAGCGCCTGCGGGGATACACCGTAAGAATTCAGCAGCTTGCCAACCGCAGAGGAATCTTTCATAGCAACCAGCAATATCGTCTCACTGGAAACAAAAGAGTCACCCTTTTTCTGCGCAATTGTATCGGCCTGATTTAACATTTTTGCCAGATCACTAGACACCGAAATCTCTCCGGAACTATCTTGCAACTTCGGTAAGTCGTCTACGAGAGTTTGCAACTTGGCCCGCAGATCAGCGATGTCGAATCCCGTCTGTGACAGCAAGGGATGAACTGAGCCGCCCTTCTGATCCATTAAAGTTAGTAATAGATGACAAGGTTCGATGAAATTATTGTCCGCACCCAAAGCCATGGATTGCGCGTCGGCCAATGCTGATTGTAGTTTGCTTGTTAACTTATCGATTCGCATAACGATTCCATATGAGCCCACTCTAGTGGACACTATTAAATAGTATTTCCTGAACTAGATAATGGGGCCTTTAGGCCGGAATTCAATGACACAAAGGAGTTTTTATTGAGCGAGATCAATGCTTAGCGGGATACCTAGCTCCATCGTTTAAGAATTGGAACTAAGCTTCAATATAGATGGCGTTCAACATTCGGCCGGTAACTCCGTCGCGCCGATAGGAAAAGAATTTATCATCGTCGCAATAAGTGCAGTAGTCGCCACCACTTATCTTATCAATTCCGAGGGAGGTCAATTTTAGTCTCGCGATGGCGGTTAGGTTTGCCATGAATTTTCCCTGATTTATGCTGGAGACGAAGCAAGCTTCCAATGCGGGAACTAGCGATGGCGACCCCGCAGCAGTGAGGAAACAATCTCTAACCTCCTCTCCCACTTCAAAATGGCAGGGACCAATCGCGGGCCCTAACCAAACTGCCAGACTAGAGACAGAAGTCGACATGCCCGAAATTGCGTTTTCGATGACACCTGACGCCAAGCCTTTCCAACCGGCATGTATTACAGCTATCTCTGTACCATCTAGAGCGGCTACAAACACGGGGAGGCAATCTGCAGTCTGTACGCAGCAAACCAGATTCGGGCGTGTAGTGCGCACTGCATCGGCAGTAAGCGCAGGGCCCGCCTTATTGACTGCCGCCACATCGTTGCCATGAACTTGTTCTAGCCATTGCCATTCTAATTGTTGAGGCAACAGCTTTTTCAAAAGAGCTAAATTTGACGCTACTCGGAGTGAATCATCTCCAACATAAGTCGCTAGATTGAACGAGGAAAAGGGTGGCTCGCTCACCCCACCGAGCCGAGTCGTTGAGAAGGCGACGATACTGGGCGAGACAGCCCAGTCGGCGAAAATTGTCTGCTTAACTGTCATGCACCGTCTCGGCGAAGTTCTTCAATTAGCTCCACCATGTCCGCTGGAGTGTCCGCACTCCAACTCATGCGCTCTCCGCTTTCCGGATGGTCCAGCTCCAGCTTCCTAGCGTGAAGGGCCTGACGCTTAAACCCTCGCAGACAATCACTCAGCCCTTTAGAGCAAGCTGCGGGCAATTTAAAGCGCCCCCCGTAGAGCTGATCACCGATGAGAGGATTATTTAGGTGTGCCATGTGCACACGAATTTGGTGCGTGCGGCCGGTTTCCAAATTCACTTGCACGTGGGTGTGACTACGAAATCTTTCAATAACCCTATAGTGGGTTATTGCTTCCTGCCCTGACTCCACCACCGCTCTCTTCTTTCGATTGACAGGATGCCTACCCAGTTCTCGATTGATTCTGCCTCCACCCGTTAAAACCCCCTGCACGACGGCCTCGTATTCTCTACTGACCGACCTTTCTTGCAGTTGATTTACCAGATCCGCATGTGCAGTCAAAGTCTTAGCAACCACCATAAGGCCGGTGGTGTCTTTATCGAGGCGGTGCACAATGCCGGCTCGGGGCAATTCCTCCTGATTTGAATTGTGATGTAATATGCCATTCAATAGCGTCCCCTGACTATGTCCTGCAGCAGGATGCACCACAACATCGGTGGCCTTGTTAATTACCATCAGCTGTTCGTCCTCGAAGACAATATCCAGCGGCATCGCCTCCGCCACCCAAGACTCAGCGGCCTCTAACTGCACCTCGACGACCAGGCAGTCTCCCGGATCAAGTCGATCACGAGGCCTAAGCTGCTTGCTGTTGACCAGCAATGTCCCCTCTCGAATCCAACTTTGTAGACGCGCACGTGAATATTCAGGAAACAATTTGGCTGCAATCTGGTCTAATCGATTGCCAGATAACTCTTCGGTAACTTCTGCTTTAAGCGAGATATGACTTGTCATGGGGGCATGATACTTGATTAAGCCGCCGCACACAGCAGACTCGAGGAGAGATCACGAGTTACACAGGCATAGCACAGGTTGGGATTGCGGCCAGTGCTGTGGTTAAATAGCGTTTTTTTGCGGGCTGGCGATAGCGTAGCCCCTAGAATAGACCATACGACAGACCTAACAACAGGAAGAACAGTGCACGCTTCAGTTTTAAAATTACCCCTAATAGTCTCTCTATCCCTGCTTCTTGCGGCCTGTGGTTGGTTCGATAGCGGCGAAAGAGACGAGTTCGCCGGACTATCAACCGAGGAACAGTTTTATCGCCGCGCGCTAGAACAACTAAACTCACAGAATTTCCAGGGGTCTATCGCCACTTATCAGGCGTTGGAGTCGCGCTTCCCCTTCGGTAGGTTCGCAGCGCAAGCACAGATCGAAATCGTCTATGCCTACTATAGAAACGGAGATTCAGAGGCTGCTAGAGCGGCCGCCGATCGCTTTATCCGACTCCATCCGGATAACGAAAACATCGACTACGCCTATTATATGAAGGGGCTATCCTCATTCACCGACGATCGCGGGCTGATCAATCGCTTCATACCCATCGACCCGACTAAGCGAGACCCAGGCCGGGCGAGCGAATCTTTTTCAGACTTCTCACAGCTACTCGCACTTTACCCTGACAGCCCTTATTCGGCCGACGCTAGGGCGCGCATGGTTTTTCTACGCAACAATCTAGCCGCCTACGAAATTCATGTAGCCAACTACTACCTTGAGCGCCGCGCCTATGTTGCAGCGCAAAGACGCGGTCAGTATGTGGTGGAGAACTTCCAGGGCACCCCAGCCGTAGCTGATGGCGTAGCTATCATGGTGGAATGCTATCTAAGGCTGGGTCTCAATGACCTTGCCGACACCTCGCTCACTTTACTGAGAGAGAACTATCCGGATCATACCTCCATCGACGATGACGGTGAATTCATCATTCGCACAGAGATAACTAATCCATCAGTACTGTATACCGTCTCATTTGGCTTGATTGGCGACAATCGCATCGAACCTCCCCTAGCTCCCACCACTAGACCTCTGAATTCTGGTAGTCAGCAGATCATTAACACGCAGGTGCGTGCTGAAAATCAGCGTCGCTCTTGGTTTAGCATCCTAACTTTCGGCATCTTCGACTAGATTGCCCAGCACGGCCTTCGCCAGACGTCTGACGAAGGCTACACTTCTAAAAAATCTCCTATTTTCTACCTTGCTCGGGTAAACCATTCTTGCGTTTCTGCGTTTGTATTACTGGGAAAGGGTCATATTGAGTATTGATTAGCCGATATAGTGCAGTAGGCGGCCAAACCTAGTGAAGTAAGAAACTTATGAATATGGCCGTGTCTGGAGATTTGATTCTGAATAACTCGGTACTACTGGACAAGTTCCTTGAAGGCGTTCAATCACGCGCCTTTCGCATTGCTCAGATCGCGACGAGCAATTCGGAAGATGCGTTGGATTTAGTGCAGGACACCATGTTCAAGCTCGTGGAAAAATACTCTGACCGCAGCGAACAAGAATGGATACCCCTGTTCTATCGCATCCTAAACAGCCGTATCAACGATTGGTATCGCCGCAACGCGGTCAGAAATAGACATAGAAACTGGATGAGCAATACAGATGAAGAAGGAGAAGACCCTATTCAGACTGCTCCGGACCCCTACGGCCGCTCGCCCGACGAAGAAACTGTCACCAATGAAAGCATGGATAAACTACAGATCGCTCTATCTAGAGGGACTGCCCGCGCGCCAACAGCAGGCCTTCCTGCTACGCGCATGGGAAGGACTGGACTTGAGACAGACCGCAACAGCAATGGAATGCGCCGAGGGAAGCGTCAAGACCCACTATTCTCGAGCCATTCACAGTCTTAGGGCTCAACTAGGTGAACATTGGCCATGAACAAATTAGATGAAGAGGTTTTGGTCCAGAAAGTTTGCAGGCATTTAGATGCCCGCATTGCGCATCTGCCTCAACCCGTTGAGCAATTTCTCACTGAGAGTAGGCAAGCCGCACTGCTGCAAAATGCGTATCTAGGCTCGCACGACGCTGCAGGCCTAGCCCAGGCTGTCAGCAAGGAGTTGGATGAGAACAGCGCCCTAGCACCAGATATTGAGGCGCGACTCGATCAGATTCGGCACAACGCCGTCGCTAGATTCGAACAACTACAAGAGGAGGCAACAGAAACCAGTGGCTTTTCACTAAGCGCCTGGATTAAAACCCAAGTTGACTCATTCAATTTTTCCGCATCAGCGGGTATGCTTGCTACAGCCTGTGTGATGGTTACTGCGCTATCGATTTTTTATGTAAACTCCAGACCTACAGGCACTCTGACACTAGAAGAAGAAATTGGCCTTGTTGCTACAGCCGAAGACATTGAGCTCTATGAGAATTTGGAATTTTATTTGTGGCTCTCCGAAAACGAATCACTCACGTTGTGAGTTTCGCGGCATTCGCCTAAAACGTAGGCTTCAAATCTATTCTGAGCGGGCCCTTCTATTCGCCTGCATGACCGGAGCACTGTCAAACGCAGTCGCTGCAGAGAACGAACAGAGCGAGGATGCACCCGATTTAGAATTTTTGGAATTTTTGGAATTTTTAGGTCAATTTGAAACAGATGCCGGTGAATGGATAGATCCCGGCAGCTTATTAACTGAAGAATTTACTGTATTACTAGACGCTTCGACTGAAGCCAATTCCGATGACGATTCATCCAACACGGATGATGCGATAAACGGCAATCAATGACTAAGAGAATGAGCATACACAAGCTACTCTATCTCGTGATATTTTTCGCGCAGATTAGCTTCGCTCAGGAAAAGGCTCCTTGGACAGATTTGTCGCTCATCGAGCGACAAATACTGCAACAACTAGAACCACAGTGGGATAGTCTCAGCGCTGACAGACAGCTGCGCCTTCGCCGGGGCGCGAATCGCTTTCAGCAGATGCAACCAACCCAGCGTTCACAAGCGAGAGAACAACAGCAGCAGTTTCAGAATCTATCGCAGCAGCAACAACAAGTAATCAACCAACGATTTCAGCGCTTTAATGGGCTAAGCAGACCTGAGCAACGCCGCCTAAGGAACATACAGAGACGCTTCCAGAACATGCCAGAGGCCGAGCGAAGCAGACTAAGAGAGCAGTTTGAGCAGCAGCGGCAGTCGAACAGCCGACCCAATCAGGGCGACGCGGCGCGTAGCACGCAGGACCAACAACGTATTCGTGATGTAATTCGGCAGAATCAAGATGCGCTACGGCAGAACAGGAATCAAACTCCGCAGGTGCGCCCGCAAACACCGCAACGTCCCAGCGCGACGAGGCCACCCCCTCCTCCGCCTAGATAGTTCTTCAGCCTAGCCTAGAGCAATCGACCAAAATTATTCACCTATAGGCCAGGCATTCGTGATCGGGTAACGACGGTCGCGACCAAACCCGCGCTGTGTTAATCGAACCCCTATGGGACTCTGCCGCCGTTTATACTCATTTAAATCTACAAGCCGCAGTACACGCCTCACTACTTGCTCATCGAATCCCTGCTCAATGATAGAGGCGGCACTGTGATCATTCTCCACGTACAGCTCTAAAATGCGATCCAACACGTCATAGGGAGGCAGGCTGTCTTGATCAACTTGATCTGGCGCGAGTTCAGCCGACGGAGGACGATCTATAACCTTCTGCGGGATGACCTCCTCAGCTACAGCTGAGTATTCAGTATTGCGATAGCGGGCCAAGCTATAGACCAGTGTCTTGGACACATCTTTTAGTACATCGAATCCACCCGCCATATCGCCATACAGCGTCGAATAACCAACTGCTATTTCACTCTTGTTGCCAGTGGTGAGAACTAACAAGCCCTTCTTATTAGAGATAGCCATCAAGAGAACACCTCTGCACCTTGCCTGCAGGTTCTGCTCACTGACATCTGCCTCGGTATTGACGAACTGCTCCTCAAGGCCCTGCATAAAAGAGGAATAAATTTCCCGAATTGATATCTGTTGATAATCGACACCTAGCTTATTAGCCTGCTCCGCAGCCGCATCGAGACTCAACTCGGACGTGTAGGTAAATGGCATCATCACAGCCTGAACACGATCGCTACCGAGCGCATCCGCAGCAATAGCGAGAGTAAGTGCAGAGTCGATTCCTCCAGACAATCCCAAAACAACCCCCTTAAATTTATTCTTGTCTGCGTAGTCTCGAACACCTAGCACTAGGCTTTGGTACACCTGCGCCTCCAAAGACAATGGGGGCGCTATCTGTTGCAGGGGAATTTCGCAGGGACCGTTAGGGCTCTCGCCTACCTGAACGAGGACAGACACCATAGCCTCACAATAGCTTGGCGCTAGGCAGTGACACTCTCCAGTTGCGGTAACCACCATCGAACCACCATCGAATACTAACTCGTCCTGCCCTCCTACCATGTTCACATAGATTATTGGGAACCCGCCCTCAACGCTTCTTTTGCGCAGTAGCGCCTGCCGCTCACTCAATTTATTTATATGGTAGGGAGACGCATTTATGTTGATCATCAATTGCGCGCCCACTGACCGGGCTTGCATGACGGGCCCCTGCTCCCACATATCTTCGCAGATCGTAAAGGCGACTTTTTGACCGGCTATTTCAAGTAGGCAGACATCAGTACCGCTATCGAAATATCTTTCTTCATCGAATACCTGATAGTTTGGAAGATGCTGTTTGCGATAGTTCGCAAGCTGCTTCCCATTCTTGATAATCGTTAGGGAATTGAACAGCTTGTCGCCCACTCTTTCTGGGTAACCGATTACCAAGTAGGCGGATAAATTCTCATCGCGAATTCGCTGTAGGGCTTTCTCTATGCGAATAGATAAACTAGGGCGAAAAAGTAGATCCTCTGGGGGGTAGCCGGTTAATGCTAGTTCGGGATAGACAATAATATCTGCCGAATTTTTCTGAATCGCCACTTTCGCCTTCTCAATAATCAGAGAAGTATTGGAGTCAATATCTCCGACTAAGAAATTGAGCTGCGCCATTACGACGTTAATTTTCTGCCCCATATCTATCTCTTCACTGTTATCTTAAAATCCACATCCAAACAATCGATTAAAAACCGCGACCAATAAGCTTTACTGATTGTACTTATTGGTATAATGCCCACCAACGATCCAATTGTAACGGAAACCATGAACGAAAGAACCGCACAATCGCTTACATCCTGCGGCATCCAGCCCTTCTTGGAAATAGGAAAATCTCTTGGAAATTACACTTGGCTCAGTGCTTTTGCTTGGCATCACCGGCTTTCTAGCGGGTGGAATCAATACTGTTGCAGGTGGTGGCTCCAACCTCACGCTCCCGGCACTGATGATCTTAGGCTTGCCTGCAGATATCGCCAATGGCACTAACCGTGTTGCCATCACTCTGCAATGCGTTGTAGGCCTGGCAGGCTACGATAAGCACAAAACTTTAGACCGGCCCGCACTGGTACCAATACTCATCCCTTCCATAATAGGAGGCCTCTGCGGGGCAATAGCGGCGGCATTAATGCCAAATCTATACCTCAAACCGATCCTACTCGGCACAATACTGCTAATGGCTTTGGTTATATTGATCAAACCGGGTGTGATAGCACCACCTCCAGGGGTTAAGAATCTCAGCCCTAGCGACAGTCGCGGCGCCTGGTGGGGTCTATTCGCAGCGGGGGTTTACGGCGGCTTTGTGCAAGCCGGGGTGGGTTTTATTCTATTGGCCGCTTTAGCGGGCGGATTGCGCTATGACCTGTTGCGGGCGAATGCGCTCAAGACAGCCTGTGCCCTAGCATTTACCAGCGTAGCTCTACTTGTCTTCATCGCTTTCGATCAAGTCTGGTGGATACCCGGCCTGATTCTAGCCTGCGGATCAATGCTGGGTGCACACCTTGCCGTGAAGGTTGCTGTTCGTGCCTCTCCGGAAAGCATCAAGTGGTTTCTATTCGTAATGACGCTCTGCGCCGTGGTGGCAGGACTTGTATTCTAGGTAGCCTCCGGTCAAGTAGTCTTTAGAGGCGAGCCGAAGCGCATGGTGATCTTCGCGCCACCCAAGTCACTGGACCCGACTACTATCGTGCCGTCATAACTGCTGACGATATCGGTTACGACAGCGAGACCAATTCCCTGTCCCTGGACCAAGGTATCTGCCCTAGCCCCGCGCTGCAGTACGAATTCCTGTTTCTCCTCAGCGATGCCATAGCCATTGTCTTCTATGACTATCTCTAAGCCCTGAAACTCATCGGTTGCTGAATCTGTACTGATTCTGACTTCTCCTCGACCGTACTTAAACGCATTGTCCAAAACGTTGCCTAGAACTTCGAGCAGGTCGCGTTCGTCACCAAGAAACAGAGCCTTGCTATCTAACTGCCTCGCCACGGTAACCGACTTATCTCTATACACTTTTGCCAGGGCATCCAGAACCTTCTCCACAACCGGCTTCACCAGCACCTGACGCGCCAACGCTGAGCTGTGGTTTGATTGAACTGCTCGTTGTAGCTGATAGGAGACAATCTGATTCATACGGCCGAGCTGCTCTTCGACAGCGCCGAGCTCTTCCCCGCTATCTTCCTGCTTTGTGGATAGCGTTTGCATAATGCCTGCGATAACGGCAAGCGGGGTTTTTAGACTATGAGCAAGATCGCCCAAGGTTGTGCGATATCTTTCCTGCTGCTTTCTCTCCGTTTCAATCAATACGTTGAGATTATTTGTGACTCCCTGCAGTTCCTGAGGGTAGTTTTCCGCGAGTTGATTTTTTTCTCCCGTCTCAATGTGCTTCAGATCGCGCGCCATCCTGTGCAGGGGTGACAAGCCCCAGCGCATAAGGAAAAACTGAATAAGTAGTAACAGCAAGGCCACGCCACCCAGCCAAGACCAAAGACTTGTGCGGAAATTTGAAATCTCTGAATAGTACGCCGCTGAATTTTCCATCACCGTGAAATTATATTCACTAATACCATCTTCCCAAAGAATTCCGTAGCTCAGTACGAAATACTCTTCATTGTCTGCATTCATTGTTTTGGAAAACTGCGTCTCACCGACCTGAACTGACTGGAGCAGCACTTCTGGGTCAGCAAGGCTGAAGACTCCCGCGGAGTCACTGCGCCATAACTCGCCTAGACTAGGCCGACTGATAAATCCATAGAGACCCGAATTCAATTGATTAAACCCAGGCTCTCTCAAGTCTTCCAGGAAATAGAATTCGCCATCAGAGTATTCGGCCGCCGCCAGTATCAGATATATTTGCACCTGAAGACGCTCCGACGCACCCGCCTCAATACTATTTCTAAACGCACGATCCAATACAATTCCAGTCAAACCCAAAAATACAAACAGCAAGATGCTGAACGCGATGACAAGTCGCGTCTGTATGGAATAATTGGATGAATTTGTAGGCGTGGTCATGGGATGGCGACCGTTCTAGCTCGTTCGACTAAGACTAGGATTCTTCAAGATTAAATCGATAACCCTGACCGCGAACAGTTTCAATCGGCTTAAGCGTTTGGTCTGGATCCAGCTTCTGCCTTAGGCGCCGCACGAAAACTTCCAAGACATTGCTGTCGCGATCGTAGTCTTGCGCGTAGAGATGCTCGGTAAGCTCGGTCTTAGAAATCACCTGCCCCGGGTGCAGCATTAGATACTCGAGCATCTTGTATTCGTAGGCAGTCAAGTCAACACTCTGCTCATTGACCAACAGTCGTTTGGCTGCGATATCTAGACTCAGACTACCGAATTCGAGTTTAGGCTTAGAAAACCCAGCAGCACGTCGTAACAAGGCATTTAATCGAGCGACTATTTCCTCCAGCTGAAAAGGCTTAACGACATAGTCATCGGCGCCCGCATCTAGGCCTGCCACCTTATCTTGCCAATCACCGCGCGCGGTTAGAATCAATATTGGATACTCTTTACCCGCGGAGCGAATCTGCTGAATAAGAGAAATGCCATCTATTTCCGGCAAACCCAAGTCGATGATAGCCGCATCGAAGTCATTTTCGGTTGCATGGTACAGGCCTATCTTGCCATCTTCAGCAACATCAACAACGTAGCCCTGTTTGGTTAGCCCTTGCTCCAGCTGCTGGCGCAACAGGCTTTCATCTTCTACTACTAGTAATCGCATAGAGTCTACCCACCACCACTGATTCTGCCATTCGCAACATTCACGAAGACTGTAAATACCTTACCTTCGTTTTCCATGCGAATCTGATAGCGCTGATTGTTGCCCTCACCCACGAGACTGATGCGAAGGATGTTGCCGGCGAATCGCTGCTTGGCGATTCCTACAGCTTGCTGCTGTGTAACCCGAGGGTTAGCTTGCGTATTACTTCTATCCCTATCGCTTCTATTGATGTCGATCTGGGCTGGTGGAATGGGGACATTCTGAGCATAAGTGAGCCCTCCCGCGCCAAGGAGTAGTATCACCATAAAACTAAGCATCGATATTTTGCTCAAAATATTCCTCTATCCCAGAGAACCTCATAGCATTATCCAAGGGCATGTAGTGCTTACAATACCGATTGAACACTAACTCTAACCCGAATTTCATCACCTGGATCAGTATTGGTTCTTACGGAATACTCCTCTCCGTTGTAAAGATAAGTGACCTGATAGCCTACCAGTCTCTCTTCTTCATGCTGCTGATAGACTGTCTCACAGCGCTGAACTGTCTGATATTCACGGCTACTAGTAGCCTCGTTGCGACGCATAATATCACGTCCTATAGAGTGGCCCAACACAGCACCGAGAACCGCCCCAACACGCTGATTCGACCTATTGTGGCCCACGGCGTTGCCGATGGCTCCTCCGATGATCGTACTCAGCACCACTGGTGTATTCGAGCGATTGTCACTTCCACGTCGATCGACCACCGTTTCCTCTTCCCAGCACTGTTCCTGCGGGGTTGAAATCTCGACAACCTCATAGACAGCGCGTGATTCAACCACTGATGCAGTTTCATAAGAAGTTTCCGCGAATGCCGCAGCGGATACCAACCCCAATGCCGCTACCGTGCCTATCATCTTAGTGTTCATGTTAAATCCTCGCTCATCAATATCGCATTAACAGCCGGGATAAGACGCTCGATTTCCTCGCCATTCCCAACCTAGGTCGCTAATCTAACAAGAACAACCTGAATTGAAGCTGAAGAGAATACGAGGGTTCTAGGGTGGCTCAAGATACGTGTAGACTATTTTATTTGTCGCAGCAGTAGTGTATTTTACTAGCAGACTGATTTACGAGAGAACACGGCCAGTCATTTACGCCGTGGCATGTACTTAATTACCAACGAACTAGCGTCTCCACAACCAACAATAGGAATCCTTAGCAGCCACCATTTCAAAACAGAACATCAACTATAAAACCAATAAGAGTATGAACATGTTCAAGAAGCCCGTTTTTATTTCATTTGCCATTACTGTATTAGCCTGCATTCCTCTCTACTTTCTCAGCACGCAGGAATTCCCACTAACCCTCTCCAATTTTCCAATAATCGCACTTACCTTATTCGTCATAGTCTTGGTCAGCAGTTTCTGCGCTCAACGCAGCTCCGTCGGAACGGGCAACGATCTCTACGAAGATGAATATGGCTCGGGCCGAGAAAAAGGCAGCGTGAAATGGTTCAACGCCAATAAGGGGTTTGGCTTCATTACACGCGATAGCGGCGATGATGTATTCGTTCACTTTCGCTCGATACGAGGAGAAGGACACCGCGTCTTACATGATGGTCAGCGAGTGGAGTTTGAAGTCAGCGAAGGAGATAAAGGGTTACAAGCAGATGATGTGGCCGCCGCAAGCTAAGAGGCACCCTTTCCTCCTCAGTAATGAGGAGGTTTCTCAATCTGCTCCTCTTGTCCCCCAGTTGGGCCCCTTTCAACAGCATTCTGCAGCTGCTCTTTTATTTCAGACATCTCACTTATGAGCTCATCTAACTGACGCTGCTGCCTAGCCACTATCGCATTAAGATCTGACAGCAGATCCTCCTGATAGCTAAATTTAGTTTCCAACTCTATTAGTTTTTCTTCCATTTCTCCTACCTCTGAACTCGAACGCTCTGTATTTATTCAATCACTTCATCAACGATTGAGTTATCGGTGACACTTCTGCATTATTCTGTTAATACTAGCCCTTACAATAAGGGCCGTATAGATTGAATTTTTACACGTAATTCAATCGAGGAACTTTAAAGAGACTTCCTTTACCATACCCCAACGCATAGTTTTTCATCTCAGCGACTCTAGCAGGAACAGAAATAATGGAAAAAGCCCCCATCAACTGGACGAATATGTTGCTGTTCAGCCTAACCCCAGCGCTTGCCCTTATACTCGTGCCTGCGTATGGCTATTTTTACGGTTACGACCTCTACGAGTGGATGGTATTCGTACTTCTGATGGGCTTTTGCGGCATGTCCATAACCGCCGGCTACCACCGCCTGTGGTCGCACAAGGCCTATAAGGCGCACCCACTGATTCGCATCATATTTGCTCTCGGTGGCGCCTGCGCACTGCAGAACGACGTCTTAAGCTGGGCATCGGGACATCGCCGCCATCATCAATTCGTCGACAACAACGATAGGGACCCTTACTCAGCCAGCCGTGGATTCTGGTTTTCTCATATCGGATGGATTCTGCGCAACTACAAAAGCGGCGCAGAAGACTATTCGAATGTTAAAGATTTAATGAAAGACCCAATTGTAGTTTGGCAAAGTAAGCACTATCTGAGCCTGCTATTAATAATGAATATTGGACTACCGACATTTCTAGGATTTGTTCACGGAGATATTATCGCAGGTATTTTACTAGGCGGTCTTCTGCGCTTAGTCCTGAGCCAACACGTAACTTATTTGATCAATTCCATAGCACATATGTGGGGTCACCAACCCTACAGCGAGAACAGCTCGGCTAAAGACAATGCAATACTGGCATTTTTTACCTATGGTGAGGGTTATCATAATTATCATCACACTTTCCAGTGGGACTATAGAAACGGTATTCACTGGTGGCACTTCGACCCGACGAAGTGGATGATAAGCTTGCTCTCTTTCGCCGGCCTAACTCGCGATCTTAAACGCTGCAACCCTGCACAGATTGAGAAAGCCCGACTCGAACTTCAATACCTGAAAGCAACTGAGAAATGTGAGCGCTTCGATATCCCGGAAAGCTGGCGACTACGACTGGAGACTGAATACGAGCAGCTCCTACAGACCCTGCAACTTTGGACCGAACACAGGCAAGCCTGGTACGAGGCCAAAGGCAAACAATTGCAGGAGAGCCTCAACTCTCTCGATCAACTTCAGCTGAAGCATGGCTATAAGGAAGTTCAATATCGACTGAAGGCGCAGAAGCAGCGCTGGCAACACCTACTGCGTGATCTAGCGCAACCACACCCACAACTGAACTAATTACTCGATATTCTCGTAAACGGATTAGTTGCTGCCGCGTTATTGCCTGTAGAGCTATGCCACTTTGTCTGAGCGAAGCGGATTTGGGCCACAATTCGTCGCGGCTATCACAAGCAATCAGATTCTGGCAGAATTACGTACTCGTTAGGGCCCTAGGGTCCACAGAATAAAGACTCATAATACTCACTAGCTCAAAGGCTATCGGAAGGAAACGACATGAATATCAAGCAGAAATCACAAATGCTAGCCCTGTTGACGCTTACTGCAGTTAGCACATCTGCCTGGGCTGTAGAGGAAGGCGATAGCGCACCCACTTTCGACCTGCCCTCTATCTATGCTGACCATCCAGCCATTAGCACGGCGAGCCTCGAAGGGAAGACCATCTACGTGGACTTCTGGGCCTCCTGGTGCGCGCCCTGCCTCACTTCACTACCACTTTATAATGACATGTATCACAAATACAAAGATCAGGGCTTGGAGATCGTCGCTATCAACGTAGACAATCCAATCGAAGACGGATTGGACTTCCTACTCGATACGCCGCTGGATTTCTTGATACCAGCAGACCCAGACGGTGAAGCTGCGGAGCTATTCGAAGTAATCGGTATGCCAACGTCTTACCTGATTGAGCCAAACGGCACGGTTAAGCTCGTGCACATGGGCTTTCGATCCGGCGACATCGAAATGATTGAAGAAGCTATTGAAGACTCTCTAGGCGGCAACTAGCTACCTGAGGACTTAACAAGGAGGCAGTACCAATGCGGCAGCTGAGAACCACCCTACTTCTGTCGATTTGCAGTCTTATGCTGACCTCCTGTGCCGATGTGCGAGCATGGGAGCGCGGCTATCTCGCCAGAGAAGAAATGGCATGGGATCCCGACACATTGGAAAGCTCCCTCAATGATCACATCTTCTTTAGCAAAGAAGCCTCCTCAGGAGGCAATAGCGCTGCTGGTGGCGGCTGCGGCTGCAACTAGCACTCCGTCCTAACATGAAAAACAGCGCCTCTCGCAGCATTATCGCTCTTTCTAGTACCGCTCTAGCGCTGCCTGGCATAGCTCTGGCAGATGCACCGCCTACGCAGAGCACCATCTCCTACTAATTATCGAACTCGATCTCGCGCGCGCAGAGGCGCCGTTCGGAGAGCTGGAACGCTACGACATCGACGTTCATCAGTTTCAATTGGTCTCTCCACTCGGTCGTAATATGTCTCTACACGTGGATGCGAACTACGAATCTCTCAGTGGTGCGTCGCCCTGGTTCACGAGTCTCGGTCTGGATGGCGAACCCATCGTTAACCTAAGCGGCCCGAGCGGCATCAGTGACCGACGCACAGAGCTTAGTGTCGGCAGTCGCTACTACCTAGAGAACGGTAGCTTCGCCGGAAACATTGGCTACTCCGAAGAAAACGACTATCAATCCCTCTACTTCGGCCTAAACGGAGAAAAACACTACAACAACGACCTAACCACAGTCTCGGCGGGCCTGAGCTATTCATCGGATGAAATATTTCCAACCGATGCTGCACTCTTCAATCGTGTCATTGAAGATGATAAGCAGAGCACTTCTGTTTTCGTTTCCGTCAGTCAAATTATTAATCAAGTATCCAACTTTCAATCAGCGTTAAGCTTTACGGAACAATCTGGATTTCTAAGCGATCCATATAAGCTTAGAGACATAAGACCGGATGACAAAACGCAGATAGCATGGAGCAATTCCTACAGGAAATTCTTCGTTTCCGCGAATGCCGCACTCCATGCTAACTACAGTTACTACCACGATTATTTTGGTATCAGCTCTCACACGAGTGACCTATCTTGGCACCAAAACCTCGGACGCACATTTCAGTTAGTTCCGCAGCTGCGTTATTACAGCCAATCTGCGGCAGATTTTTTTACCAACGTCGATGACTTTCTTAACCCCACTAGCGAGTATCAATCTAGCGACTATCGCCTATCGGCATTCGGCGCTGTAAGCGGAGGCTTCTCCGTGATCGCCGACATGGGCTTTTGGAAGGCCACGCTGACGGCTGAGCGCTACCTAGCAAATGATAAGTATTCCGCCTTTGATGTGTCCCAGCCAAGCACAGCGTTGGTTAAATACAACCGCGTATCACTGGGCATCGATTTCCGGTTTTAGACAATGCCTGCCTATTCCGCCATGCATTTCTATCTGACCCAAACTCGACTATGAATCCGACGCCACAGCACTTCTCATTTAAGGCCATGGGAAGTTTTTGCGAAATTCAACTATTTGATGAAACGCGTATCCGCGCCAAGAATATCGTCAAGCAACTTGTCGACGAAGTTGCGCGCTTAGAAAAAAAATACTCCCGCTTTCGCGAAGATAGTTTTCTGAACGAGATAAATTCTTCGGCGGGAAATAAGCTTGGCTTAGCAATCGATGACGAAACTCAATCACTGTTCAATCATGCGCTGAACTGCTTTGAACAGAGCAGTGGTTTGTTTGATATTAGCGCTGGTGCGCTAAATGAAATTTGGGATTTCAAGAAGGAGCTCGTCCCAAGCCAGTCACAGATAGACGTAGCTCAATCTCATGTTGGCCTCAACAAGATATCCTGCAAAGATTGCCACATTCACCTACCACGAGATATGCAGATAGACTTCGGTGGCATCGTGAAAGAGTATGCCGCGGATTCCGTCGCTCGCCTGGCGCGCAGCTTAGGCGCAGAACACGGTCTGGTGAATTTAGGCGGAGATTTCAGTGTTATAGGATCACAGCCTGGGAATAAACCCTGGGCTGTAGGCATCTCTAGCCCGGTTTCGAAAAGCGGCATCATGGCCAAGATCGACCTGTTAGAGGGCGGCCTCGCCAGCAGCGGAGACTATGAGCGTTTTTTCATGCATGAGGGGCTTCGTTATAGCCACATTCTAAATCCAATGACAGGCTGGCCTTCTAGTGGCTTACGCGCGGTAAGTATTGCTGCAAATTTATGCAGCGTCGCCGGCTCGGTAGCAACGATAGCGATGCTAAAGGGCGAGCTTGAGGCAAAAGCTTGGCTGAAGGATTCGGGGCTTGCCTACATCTACATGGATAGTAAAGAAAAGATTGGAAGCGCTGGACTAAGCCCAGGGAATTAAACGAGGCGCAAGGCCGGCTCATCTAGTAGAAAGAGTTGCTCACGCAGTTCCTGTATGTGCTCCGCCCAATAGCGCTCGGTATTGAACCAAGGAAAACTCTTCGGAAATGCAGGGTCCTCCCAACGGCGCGCTAGCCAGGCGGCATAGTTCATCAATCGCATCGTACGCATGGATTCAACTAACTCCAATTCCGACGCCCTAAAGTTATGAAACTCGTTATAGCCTTCTACCAGCTCTAACAATTGCGCCTGTCGTTGATTGCGATCGCCGGACAACATCATCCATAGATCTTGGATCGCTGGCCCGGTCATGGTGTCATCGAAATCGACAAAATTGGGAGTCTCGTCTTTCCACAACACATTTCCCGGATGACAGTCTCCATGGATACGTAATTTTTGCACTTCACCATGCGCTGCAAAGCGCTGCTGAATCTTATCGACCAAATCTTGGGAGACAGTTTCATAAGCAGGACGCATATCGCGAGAAAGGAAATCATTCTCTAGAAGAAACTCTCTACTTTGCACAGCGAAGCGCTCAGCAGTGAGCTCAATCCGATGCTTAAATTCATGAAGCGCGCCAACCGCATGAATGCGACCGACAAAGCGCCCCATGACTAACAGATTATCTAAATTATCTAACTCAGGCGGACGCCCTAAAAACTGCTCGAATACCGAGAAGCGAAAATTATTGAATTGCTGAAGCGTCCCACCGTCTGGGTAGTCAATCGGAGGCACGACTGGGATTTCTAGGTCGACTAGCTCTTGAGTATAACTATGCTCTTCGAGTATCTGCTCCGTCGTCCAACGCTCAGGGCGATAAAACTTGACGATTATTGATGGCTTACCAACGAGCCCAACCTGATAAACACGGTTCTCATAACTGTTGAGAGGAAACATGCGTGCATCAGTTTCATAGCCGAGACTCTCTACAGCTTCCAAAACGGCAACTGGTGATAACTCAGCATAGGGGTGGCTAGAGGATTCCATCTACTCAGAGACTACTGTCTGAGTGTTTGATGGAAAAGCAGCGCGATAGAGTCGACGAGTTAATTTCAAGAATCTTTTCGATCTACCTTGCTGCCCACAATGGATACGGGGAATGGGGACACATTATCGCCGTTCGAGATCTTGCTAACACCACTCTTCTCGACCTCATCGATTCGAATGATTGCCTGAATGGGGATGAAGCTTCTCTTCACACCATTGAATTCTGCCTTCAGCTTCTCTTCAGACGGGTCCACGACAACCTGAGAACGCTCATCGAAAACATAGTCTTCGATCTCGACAAATCCATACAGGTCGCTCTGATAGACCTGTTTTACGAATACTTCGTAGACCTTCCCCTTGTTGAGGAAGGTTATCTTGTATATTTCCGAGGAATTTCCCATGACTATCAATCTCTTATACTGTCTCTTATACTTTGACTGAGGGCGCCTTGAGGGGCCATCTTCAAGCCCCCTCAGTGTTTGCATAGGGGCATGTTTGTGCAAGTAGACCTAATATCAGGCTAGAAGCTCGAATTTCAAGTCATTATGCGTCAATTCTTGGTTAAGTACTGCTGATTTTTGCTGTTATAATTCGGCCCCTTTTGAAAATAGACCAATGCACGGAAATACTGTGAAATCTGAACAGAGTGAAATCCAGCCGGAAATAACCCCCAGCCCCACAATTCAGACAAAGAAGGTCTTCATTAAGACTCACGGCTGCCAGATGAACGAGTATGACTCGAATCGCATGCTGGACCTGTTAAAAGAAACGCAGGGCGCGGAGTTAGTGGATGACCCCGCAGATGCCGATTTACTGCTACTTAACACCTGTTCCATCCGCGAAAAGGCACAAGAAAAGGTTTTCCATCAGCTAGGTCGGTGGCGCAGCCTGAAGGAAGCGAAGCCTCATCTAAAAATTGCCGTCGGTGGCTGCGTAGCAAGCCAGGAAGGAGCCGCAATCGGTAAACGGGCACCTTATGTCGATGTCGTGTTCGGCCCCCAGACTCTCCACAAGCTACCCGCGATGCTGGATGCCAGCGGCAACGGTAAACCAGTAGTGGATATTAGCTTTCCTGAGATCGAGAAATTCGACCACCTGCCACAACCCGATGCCACGTCCTGCCAGGCATTTCTAACGATCATGGAAGGCTGCAGCAAGTATTGCAGCTTCTGCGTCGTACCCTACACGCGCGGAGAAGAAGTCAGCCGGCCGCTAGATGATGTGCTCGCTGAGGCGGTCCATCTAGCAGAGCAAGGCGTGCGGGAAATCAATCTCCTCGGTCAGAACGCAAATGCCTATCGCGGTCTGAGTCACGAGGGCAGCATAGTGGACTTGGCCACGTTAATTCAGTACATCTCCAGCATAGAAGGCATAGACCGGATTCGCTTTACTACATCCCACCCGATCGAATTTTCTAGCTCCCTGATCGAGGTCTACGGGCAGATTCCCGAATTGGCAGATCATCTACATCTTCCCGTGCAGAGTGGCTCAGATCGAATCTTGGCTGCCATGAAGCGGGGACACACGGCGCTCGAATACAAGTCGATCATCAGGAAAATTCGCGCCATTCGACCAAACATTAGTCTCTCGTCCGATTTCATCGTGGGTTTTCCCGGCGAGACTAACGCCGATTTCGAAGACACGATGAAGCTAATAATCGAAATAGGCTTCGATACGTCGTTCAGTTTTATCTATAGCGCTAGACCCGGAACGCCTGCAGCTGATTTGGTCGACCTAGTGCCTGCGCAGGAAAAGAAACACCGATTAGCAACGCTGCAATCTCAGATCGTTCAGCAGGCGAGTGCGATCAGTGCCGCCATGGTTGGTAGTGAGCAACGAATCTTGGTTACCGGCCACTCTAAAAAACATACTGGCGATCTACAGGGGCGTACCGAAAATAACAGAGTAGTAAACTTCAAGAGTGACGATGCTTCGCTCATTGGCAACTTTACTAACTGCAATATTACCGATGTACGGCCAAACTCCCTGCTCGGTTACATTTAGCATCTTGTGATCGATCAATTGCTTGCTATACTGAAATCCATCACTCTTATTCCTTTGAGGCAAGCTTCAACTGCATGACAACTCACACCCTCAGTTTGACTCTGCTGCCAGACAACGCCCAGCGACTCTCCAACCTATGCGGGCGCCTGAATGAACACATACACCAGATAGAGAGCCATCTTTCACTTAGCATTCAACAGCGTGGCAATATTTTCCAATTGTCGGGCAGTGAAGCGGCGAATGCTGACGGTCGATATATCCTTGAGAGCCTCTATCAGGCAACGTCGCAGGGTAGTTTGCTGAGCCCAAGTTTGGTGCATCTAGCTCTCCAAGAAACACTGCCCTCAGAGTCCGGCGAGAACGGCCGCGAGTTCGAGCAGTTACTCATCAAGACACCAAAGTCTTCGGTAAAACCACGTGGCAAGCACCAATGCGACTACGTACGCAGCATCCATCAGCATGACATAAATTTTGGCATCGGCCCGGCGGGCACTGGAAAGACTTACCTCGCCGTCGCCTGCGCGGTCGAAGCACTACTCAAAGAAGAAATCAGTCGCGTGCTTCTGGTTCGTCCTGCCGTTGAAGCGGGAGAGAAGTTAGGCTTCCTTCCCGGAGACCTGGCACAGAAGATCGATCCGTATCTGCGCCCCCTCTATGATGCGCTATACGAAATGCTTGGATTCGAAAAGGTCTCGAGGCTCATCGAGAAGAATGTAATTGAAGTCGCTCCGCTGGCCTATATGCGCGGCAGAACACTGAATAATTCATTCATCATTTTGGATGAGAGCCAAAACACGACCTGCTCGCAGATGAAGATGTTTCTAACCCGCATCGGCTTTGGCTCCACCGCTGTAATAACGGGCGACGTTACGCAAATTGATCTACCCAAGGGAACCCGTTCCGGCTTGATACACGTGAGCAAAGTTCTCGAAGGCATCAACGAGATCGGCTTCACCTATTTCGAGGCAACCGATGTCGTACGCCATCGCCTCGTGCAAAGAATTGTCGAAGCTTACGATGAGTTCGATCGAAGCTCTGTCTCCACACTGAACAGCAAAGATTCTCAGCAGACCAATGAACGCGACAGTTAATATTAGTAATAGCTGCGCGGATAAATGGGTTCCCTCCATCGAGCAATGTGAGAACTGGCTCAACTGCGGCTTACAGGTCGCGCAGCAGAGCAAGCCTTGCAGCATTAGCGTAAGTTTCATTGATGCGGCGAGCTCACAATCTCTAAATCACGATTATCGAGGGAAGGACAAGCCAACCAATGTCTTGTCCTTCCCGGCCGAATTCCCAAGCGAGCTGGCAGAGCAAGTAGACAGCTATCCCTTGGGGGATATCGTGATCTGTGCGGCCGTCGTTGAGAAGGAAGCCTTGGATCAGGGAAAGGAGCTGACCGCACACTGGGCACATCTCACAATACATGGCCTTTTCCACCTGTTGGGGTATCTACACGACCAACAAAGCAATGCTGACGAGATGGAAAAGTTGGAAATTAATACACTGGAAAGACTTGGAATCCCTAACCCTTATTTGTTAGTGTGATTACCAAGCGTCTTCGACAAATCCAGTGGATATCGAAGACTCGCTCTACAGAGAAAGAGAACGCAGAGAATGACTGACGACGAATCAAGCATCGATCCAAGACCTAAGTCCTGGATCGATAAAATAGCGCAAGTGTTTTCCGACGAGCCTACTGACACCAAAAGCCTTCTCGAACTCGTTCGAAATGCAGAAGCGGACCAAGTTCTTGATGCTGACGCGCTCAGCATCATCGAGGGCGCACTGCAGGTCTCCAGCATGCAAGTGCGTGACATCATGATCCCTAGGTCTCAGGTGGTCACCGTGCCCGCAGATCTCGCCGCTGTTGAGATAATAGAACTCATTACCAAGGCCTCCCATTCCCGATTTCCTGTTATAGGCGACAATGTAGACAATGTCTTAGGCATTCTTCTAGCCAAAGATTTGTTGCCACTCGCACTAAACAACGCAACTGAGAAGTTTCGAATCAAAGATGTCATTCGACCCGCCACCTTCGTCCCAGAGAGCAAACGCCTGAATGTTCTGCTAAGAGAATTTCGCGAGACGCGCCAGCACATGGCCATCGTCATCGATGAATATGGCAGTGTCTGCGGCGCAGTAACTATCGAGGATGTTCTAGAGCAGATCGTAGGCGAGATTGAAGACGAGTACGATGTCGACGATGACAGCTATATTAAGAAATTCGACGAAGAGAATTACATCGTCAAGGCACTAACTCCAGTTGATGAATTCAATGACTACTTTGCTACCGCATTCAGCGACCAGGAATTCGCCACTGTTGGCGGCCTTGTACTACAACAATTTGGGCACATCCCCGAGCGCGGCGAAACTATTACAATCGGCAAATTCTTGATAACCGTCCTGAATGCCGACAGTCGGCAAATAAAACTGATCAAGGTCAAATCTACTAAAGCGCCTGCTCTGGAGTAGGTAATTCTGACAAGTTTTTTACTCCCGCCTCTACCTGTTGAGAGCGGTCTGCGGTATGCTTGCAGGCCTCGCAGCGCCCTAAATAAATCCAGTTAATTCACATAGTTAGAGATCAAATGAGCAGCATCGACCCGCAGTATCCTCCACAGGCAGTTGAAGCCGAGGCACAGTCTTATTGGCAAGAACACGAAAGCTTTAAAGTCAGTGAAGACAAGTCCCTAGAAAAGTTTTATTGCCTATCTATGTTCCCCTATCCAAGCGGGCACCTGCACATGGGGCATGTGCGAAATTACTCCATAGGCGATGCGATAGCACGCTACCAGCGCATGCTTGGCAAGAATGTCTTGCAGCCAATGGGATGGGATGCCTTCGGACTCCCTGCCGAAAATGCTGCCATTGCGAATAAGGTGCCACCGGCAAAGTGGACTTATAGCAACATCGACTATATGCGCGAGCAATTGCAGCGGCTGGGTTATGCCTACGACTGGAGTCGAGAAATTGCGACCTGCCACCCTGACTATTACCGTTGGGAACAGTGGTTCTTCACCCGCCTCTTCAAGAAGGGGCTGGTTTACAAGAAATCATCTGAAGTAAATTGGGACCCAGTAGATCAGACCGTGCTCGCCAATGAGCAGGTAGTGGACGGACGCGGTTGGCGCTCAGGCGCAGTTGTCGAGCGTCGCGAGATTCCACAATGGTTCATCAAGATCACCGACTTCGCTCAAGAGCTTTTGGATGATCTCGACGACCTGGATGGCTGGCCAGAGAAAGTCCGCACCATGCAGGCGAATTGGATCGGCCGCTCAGAAGGCGTTGAGCTGGATTTTACAGTTGCAAACGAAAGCGACGAATCGCTGAAGAAGCTTAGCGTCTACACCACAAGGCCAGACACCCTAATGGGTGTTACCTATGTGGCGCTCGCCGTGCAGCACCCACTTGCCAGCAAAGTCGCTGCATCAAATTCAAGCGTTGCCCAATACATCGAACAGCAGGGCAATATCAAGGTCGCCGAAGCAGAGATGGCGACCATGGAGAAGACCGGAATAGATACCGGACTAAAGGCTATTCATCCTATTAGCGGCGAAGAGCTGCCGATCTTTCTAGCCAACTTTGTGCTCATGAGCTACGGATCTGGTGCCGTAATGGCGGTACCCGCGCACGATCAGCGCGACTGGGAATTCGCGAAAAAATATCAACTTCCTATTCAACAAGTGATCCAGCCAAGCAGCAGCGAACAAAGCTGTGATTTAGAAACCGAAGCCTTCACAGAGAAAGGAACGCTTATAAATTCTGGGGGATTTGATGGCCTAGATTTCGAGGGAGCGTTCGCGGCCATAGAAAGCCACCTAAGTGAACGTAAGCAAGGGCATAAAAAGGTCAACTTCCGCCTCCGTGACTGGGGTGTATCCCGCCAGCGCTATTGGGGCGCCCCAATTCCGATAATCAACTGTGAGAATTGCGGTTCTGTGGCGGTACCCGATGAAGACCTGCCTGTCATTCTACCTACAGATGTGGAGATAGACGCGAGCGGCTCACCTTTAGGCAAGCTAAAAGATTTTGTAGGCGTGGATTGTCCGCAGTGCAAGTCGAAGGCGAAGCGAGAGACTGACACCTTCGATACTTTCATGGAGTCCTCCTGGTATTACGCGCGCTTCGCCAGCCGCGATCAAGACAAGAGCATGTTAGACGAGCGCGCAGACTACTGGCTGCCAGTAGATCAATACATCGGTGGCATCGAGCACGCCATTTTGCATCTGTTATACGCGCGCTTCTTTCATAAGCTTATGCGTAACGAGGGACTGGTAACTTCCGACGAACCAATTAAGCATTTACTAACGCAAGGCATGGTGCTCAAAGACGGCACCAAGATGTCCAAGTCGAAGGGCAACACGGTTGACCCACTGCCACTGATCGAGAGGTACGGAGCGGACACGGTGCGCATGTTTACCATGTTTGCATCACCTCCCGATCAGTCACTCGAATGGTCAGATAGCGGCGTAGAAGGCAGCTTTCGTTTCCTGAAGAGGCTTTGGAAGATCGTTGCGAATCATCAGCCAATACCCCTGGAAGGCTTCTCCACAGTGAAGCTCAGCGAAGAACAGACCAAGCTGCGCCGGAAAACCCATCAGACTTTACAGAAAGTTACTGACGACTATGGTAGGCGGCACACTTTCAACACCGCCATCGCCGCTACAATGGAATTGTTAAATACGGTTACCCGGTTTACCGACGCCCAAGATGGTGAGCACGATCAAAAGGTCATACAAGAATCTTTGGAGATAGCGATCCTGATGTTGGCTCCCATCGTGCCACATTTCTGCCATGCCCTGTGGCAGCACCTAGGTCATGAAGGCACGGTAATGAATGCTTCCTGGCCCATCGTTGATGAATCGGCCTTGACCGAAAGCTCAATCACTGTCGTGCTGCAGGTGAATGGAAAATTGCGCGACAAGGTAGAAGTGGAAAAAGATATTAGCAAAGAAGAGCTGGAGAAACTGGCGCTAGACAATGAAGCAGTCAAACGTTTTATCGCGGACGGCACGATCAGAAAAGTCATCGTTGTTCCCGGCCGTTTGGTCAATATCGTCGCTAACTGAATGTTGGAAAACTCATGACCCAAGGCCTTGCCCTCAGAACACTTGTCCTCTCGGCGCTATTGCTAGTTCTCAGCAGTTGCGGATTTAGTCTGCGTGGAAGCGATGCTCTCTCAGCCAATTTTAGTGAACTGCAATTTTACAGCGAGCAACCCAATAGTGAGCTGGCTCGGCTATTACGTCGCAGCCTCGATAGCGCTGAGGTAAATACCACTCTCGTAAACCTAGATGATGCAGATTCAAATGTAGCCCTGCTAGGAATTGCGAATGAATCGCTTGTCTCCAGACCAGTAACTATCAACCCTCGTGCGCGAGCTGCGCAGATCGAGTTACGTCTATCGGTGGACATGGGACTAGTACTAGATGAGCAGACCCTGTTAGAGCCCGAGACGCTATTTGTTGAGAGAACTTACTTTCAAGACATTGAGAACATCAGCGGCAATCAAGAAGAGGCGGAGATCATTTCTGCGGAGATGCGCAGAGAGCTGATCAACCAAATGATGCGGCGATTAGCTGCCATCGATCCTATTTAGAATACCTGGTTGCTATGAAAATAAAGCCAGAACAACTGTCCCGAACCCTCTCTAGCAACAACCTACCCTTGTACTGGCTGAGCGGCGATGAACCGCTGCTGATGCAAGAGGCTGCAGATCTAGTTCGAACTCAGTATAGAGAGAAGGGATATATAGAAAGAGAAATACTCACTGTCGATAAGAGCTTCGACTGGGGCCAGTTTTTGCAATTGACCGGTAACCTTTCTTTGTTCGCAGAGAAAAAAATCATAGAGCTACGACTTTCGACTGCCAAATTGGAAGACGCCGGCAAGAAAGCGATCCAGCACTATCTTAGCGAACTCAATCCCGACTACCTCATCTTGATAAGTGGGCCGAAATTAGATGCCGCCACACTTAAAACCAAGTGGTTCACTGAAATCGAGAAGCATGGCGCTTTCATGCAGATTTGGCCAATCAATAGAGAAAACCTCACTCCTTGGCTAGAACAAAGACTTCTGCGCGAAGGAATTCAAGCAGATACTGAGGCGGTCCACTTGCTCGTCGATAAGGTTGAGGGCAACTTACTAGCTGCCATGCAGGAAATCGAGAAGCTAAAACTACTTTCTTCAGATACGGGTGAAAACACTATACGACTGGACGCCAAAACGGTTATGCAAGTGGTCGCAGATAGTTCTCGCTACAACGCCTATCAATTAGTAGACGCCGCCCTACTCGGCGATGTAAGCCGGGCGCAAAAGATGTTGGCTGGACTTAAAAATGAAGGGCTTTTCCCGCTCATCATTTTGTCTGCGATCTGCCGCGAATTGAGAACGCTGCTGCCCATGCTAGAGAAGAAACGCGAGGGCCAAGGGGGCAACGCTATCATTCAATCCGCACGGGTTTGGTACAATCGCAAGCAGGCAGTAGCTGCCGCGTTAGCCCGGCTCGATACGGACTCTGTCTGGAAGCTCTTGGAGCATAGCCGCCTGATCGACCAAAGCATCAAGGGCCTATCCAAAGCAGACCCCTGGATTGAGCTCAGCTTGCTTCTCTTGCACCTTAGCGGTGCTAATACTGATGGTGCCTAACCTATGCTACAGCCATGTAGCGAAGTGCTTTAGCTCCTTGAACATAGGACATCTCCCTCTTTAATAGCGGGCTATCTCGACAAATAGCGCAAAAGCCTCAACTGTTTCTCAATTTTATATGACATCTGTCGAAACTTGCCCCAGAACCCCCCTATCTGGGGATGGCTATCATATAATGTGCGGAGAATGCGCGTTTAGACGCTTATGAGACACCGAGTAATTTCTTGACCTATCTGCTAAAGAATCTTCCATCGATACGCCCTACGTTGACTAGCCTATTTCTGGCACTAGCGTTCTTGCTGCTGACCGTCTCATTTGTCTCTGCCGCCGAGCTGAATATCACCCAGAACCAACTACCAGTGACTCTGGGCCCCTATCTAGATTACTTCGAAGACCCAGAGCGCGCATACACCATTGAGCAGATAACCTCTGATTCGATTGAATGGCAACGATCTACCCAAGCTATCCCGACACTGGGCATGAGCAGTTTGCACATTGGTTCTGCATAGTCCTCAGCGGCGAAAACATGCTGGACGAAGATCTAGTGCTTGCGTTGGGCACAGCTGTCATGGATCGAGTAGATTTTTACTTCGTGGATGGCAGCACGGTAGTACGTACTTCAGTAGTCGGAGATACGATACCGCTATCACAGCTCGATTATCCCTACAGATTTCCAATAGTACCGTTCGAGATCGCCGAGGAAGGCCAATACACTAAGATTATTTTTCGAGCCGCCTCGTCAGTGGGCGTAGAGATTCCTCTAACTCTTACCACCGTTTCGCTATTAGCAGAAAGTCAGCAGGGCATTCTTGTATTTGATGGCGCATTGTTAGTGATGTTCTTATTCTGCTTTGGCATCACGGTGATTCTTTTTAGCTATACTCGGGACCCGCTCTTCTTTGGCACCACATTGTTCTTTGGAGCCGGCACCATCTTCATGCTAACGCAGACAGGACTCGGCAGGATCTGGTTCTGGCCTGAGAGTATTGGCGCGAATACTAGAATATCTCTAATCTCAGCGAGCGGCATGGTTGCAAGCCTCTGCATAATCGGGCGAGCCCTGCAATTTGAGAACCGATACCGAGACTCGATCAACATAGTGCTTCGGTTTCTTACCTATTCCTTGATTCCCCTCGGTCTGTACTATCTGATAATCCCCTTCGATCAAATTAGTGGTGACAACGTAATCCCTATAATGGTGATTGGCCTATTGGTCGCACTCACCGTGCTGATCATGGCATCGATCACAGCGATTCAGGGCTCGAAGGCCGCTATCTATCTGGTTACATCATGGGTATTGATCATATTAGCCTACAGCTCCTTGCTCGTTTACAAATTCGAGATCATTGAAAGAGCTGCATCATCGAAGGTAGTTGGTGAGGCGCTAGCTATTACCGCTGGAGTTTTCTTACTGATGGCGATGGCTGAGTTTGTTCGCTCTAAGAGTGACGAGCTTATAGATGCTCGCATGGAGACAAAAGCAAAAGGAGACTTTTTAAAGAATGTGTCCAGAGAATTCCTAACTCCAGTTCATCTAATCCTTGCCAATTCAAAACGGCTAATGGCGACGCAGTCGGATAAATTAGATGATTCAACAAGGCGGCATATGACGACCGTCATTACCCAGAGCGATCATCTGCACAATCTGATAAACGACTTGTTGGAAATGGCAGAACTTGAATCCGATAGTTTCGAACCCGAATTCGAGTTGGTAGAAATGTCACAATTCCTTGGTGAAATTAAAAACACAATGTCGCCTTCCATTATGGAAAAAGGACTTCAGCTAGAAACCGAATTCGCTTCGGCAAACTTATTAGTACAAACCGATAAGTCACGCCTGCAACACATATTAATTAACATCATCACCAATGCGATTAAGTTCACGGAAAAAGGCAGTATATTACTGGCGTACAAGGCGATCTATTTTCAGCGCAGACTAGGCATTGAAATATCCATTGAAGACACCGAGCGCGGAATGAGCGAGGAATTTCAGCAAGTATTGTTCAGTGAATTCTCTCGCGAAGACGAAAATTCCGAGAAAGATCCACAGGGCACCGGACTCGGATTGGTAATAGTCAAACGTATGGTAGAGAAACTAGGTGGTAAGATCACATTCGAATCTCAACAAAATGCGGGAAGCCGATTCCATATTCGACTACCGCTTCGGGTGGTTAAAGACTAAGAGACTTTCTAGCCTGCTTCCTTCTCCAATTGGTAGATCGACTCACCTACGTCTACCATCTTGCTCTCAAAGCTTTTGAGAGCATCAGCCAGCCCCTGATTGTAATAGTACCCACCTACTTGCTTAGAGAAGAAATCCAGCAAAAACTCAGCATCGAAGCTCCCTATCTCTTGCTGTAATTCGTCTGAAAAATACTTTTGTAACTTCGCTACGGCTTCGACCTTAACAGAGTCATCAAGTTTAATTTCTGCCAACATCAAGCCCCTAGTTGCCGCGCCAAATCATTGAAGTCTTCAGCGGTATAGTCGAATTCACCATCTGGGTTTCTGTTTACTGGTCGTCCGGGACCGCGCTCTAAGGGACGAATTACGTAAGCCGTCTTAAAGCCGGTGCGCGCTGCCGCACGCAGGTCTCCCGGATGAGTCGCAACCATCATCACTTGCTCTGGCTCCAGGCTAAGCAGATCTGCAGCCTTCAGGTAGGCCTCCGGGTCAGGTTTATAGTGTCCGGACAGTTCCGCTGAGAGTACCGCGTCCCAGGGCAGCCCGCCATTCTTCGCCATGTGCGTCAACAAGGAGACATTCCCATTGGAAAGTGTCGTGATCACATATTTGCTCTTCAATTTGTTCAATCCCGATACCGTATCGGGCCAGGGAGAAAGCCGATGCCATGCCTCGTTGAAATGAACAAGTTCCGCTTCACTCATTCCAGTCAAATTGTATTCTTCGACTAGGTCATCAAGAATCATACGGTGTAGATCGTCGATCTTCGTCCACGGCATTTCGCCGTTACGTACTTTATTCATAGCGGGGCCATAACCCGCTCGCCAACTTACTGCAAAATTTGCCCAATCGACATCGTAGCCCTTATTCGCAGCAAGCAATTCACCCTCGCGAATAATAGACCCGTGCCAGTCTACAACCGTTCCGAAAACATCAAAGGTTAATGCCTTTACACTGTTGGCCACTGAGTTATCAGCAGCATGAGAAAGTAATGGCACCGTACCGATACCCAGTCCCATAGGCAGCAGTGAAAGCTGACGTAGAAACTGTCTTCGATTGGACTTTCCTAATTGAGGCGATTGGTTCGAATGTGTAGGAATTTTCAGCACAGCAATTCTCCTAGGCCGATAGAGCTAACCGCTCTTTTCAACCTAAGTTAGCATACTGCCTCTTCTAAAAGAACGCCTACTGGAAATAAACAGCGAGGATAGCGACAGGACAAATAAACTTGACGTAGAAGGGCCAAATTTTCCAGAATAAGCCCTGCTCCGCCTCTGGACTACCTTGACGAATCTCGTCGAGTATCTCATTCCGGCGCCATATCCAAGCCGCAAAAATACAGATAAAAAGACTGAGTAGTGGCTGACTTCGCTCGGTGGTGAAGTTCACAACCATGTCAAAAAGGGGATCGAAATTGAACACAATAACTAAGGAAATAAAGGTGATGATAGCACCGACAATCATTGCAGCCTTCGGCCGAGATATCCCCTTGCTCTCAACACTATAGGCAACCGGCACCTCCAGCATTGAAATGGAAGAAGTGAGTGAAGCAATCGTCATCAATGCAAAGAATGCCGTTGCAACCAGCAAACCTATGGGACCCATATTATTGAATAACGCGGGAAGCACTGAAACGATAAGACCAGGGCCTGCAATTAACCCACCAGCATCGTCATAGATTTGTACGCCACTCTCCAGAGCCACATACATAGCCGGCAATATTAGCAACCCGGCTAACACCGCTATCCCAACATCTAACAACGCAACAAGGCCACCCACGACAGGAAGGTTCTCATCTTTGCTGATATATGAACCATAGACCAGCATCGTGCCGACACCGAGCGAGAGAGAGAAAAATGCCTGCCCCATTGCATTGACCAATAATTGCGGATCAGTGACGCGCGAAAAATCTGGCACTAGATAGGCGCGCAGTCCATCCATCGCTCCTGGTAGCGTAAAAACATACATGATTAATAACAAAAGAATGCCGACTAGCGAAGGCATTAGTCTTGATGCCCATTTCTCAATGCCATCCCTCACGCCAGCGGTAATAATGAGAACAGTCAAAACCATGAAGATAATGACGAAGATTGCATTGCGAATTTCTGTGTCAGTTGTCAGCCATGCAGACAGGCTAGTCAAACCTAACAACCTTGAGAGAGGGTCTAGAAAGAACGCCATCATCCAGCCGCTAACAATGGCGTAGAAGCTGAGAATCAAACTCACTGTCACTATGCCAACAAACCCAATAGCGAGTGCAAGGAACTTGCTCTTCTTGCCGCTTGATATGGATTTCAATGCTGCCACAGCGTTGGAGCGTGTATGTCGGCCAATAATGAGTTCAGCCATTAACGCGGGATAACCTAAAGCGAAGGCTAGGACTAGGTAAGCGAAAAGAAATGCCGCACCGCCATTGCTTGCAGTGTTTGTAGGAAAGCCCCAAATATTACCGAGCCCGACTGCCGAACCCGATGCGGCCATAAGAAAGCCAAACCTAGATGAAAATTCTCCGCGTGCTGCTGCCACTATGCTCGGTGCCCCTTGAAATTATCTATTGATCGAACGATTCCAGAGTGAAGCTTGCAGTTGCCGCATCGGTGAGAACAAAGACAACATTCGTCGCCACAGCAATAGACCCGTTTAAATTTACTTCCAACGATGGAATGTGCAGACGGCCATCTACAGTAGAATACTCGGCGATACCGTCAAAGCTATCTCTGCGCGGAATCACGCTCTCCACATTTGCGCGGATAACCACATTCGGCGAGGAAGCTACTACATTAAAATTCATGCTGACAAGATCAGCTCCCGCGTCGATGCTCACAGAGGTGATCAGCAAGCCCGTTCCAGACTCGAAAACATGCGGTGCTGAACTAAAACGTTGCGTTACCTCAGCGTTGATATAGAGGAAGTCTAGAGGGTTATTATAGTTCGGGGTAATATGCGGCGCATTGGAAGCCTTAAACCCCAGAGAGACGAATGGCAGAGCATCGATCTCATCCACCATAACCATCCCGTCGCCTAGTACGACGCCAAAGACCGTGAAGCCACCGTTGCTCACATCCAATGACTCGCTATTGTCGGCGACATTGACGAACCACTGGTTTGTAGCACTGTTTGGGTCACCATCTATCTTGGCCATCGCTACCGTGCCACGTGTATTAGAGACCCCGAACTCATTTTGGATGGGCGGGTCGGTCGGCACATCTATAGGGCCTTCAAACAGGCGAAAGCGAAAGGCTCCACCCTGCACTACGAAGCCATCGACGGCACGATGGATATAGGTGCCGTTGTAGTCATTGCGATTGACGTAATTCAAAAAATTCTGGACTGTGCCTGGAGCTGATTCATCCAATAATTCAATCGAGTAGTCGCCAATACCCGTACTGATACGAACAATGGTCCCAGCAAGGGTAGATGGGACATAGGCAAGGATGGAACAGGTGGCAATGCGGATTGAGGCGCTGGCCAATCTTTTCCCTAGGCTGCGCCGACTAGCTGCGGTCATGGATACTCCTGAAACACTGACTATTATAGGTCTTTCTTAACCCTATCTGACCGAGGCAGCATAGGTTAAGTTCCCTCAAGATTCAACTCTCATTCCTAGGCGGCAGATCCCTCCCGACAGAGACCTGAACGGGAGGGGCAGAAACCGCCTCAGCCCCATTATTCGGTGTCCTCGGACCACTACACCAGTATTTTTAGCTGGCGATTCACAGCCTGTTTATGATATAACATGCGGCCTTTCGAGAGTCTCCAGCTCGAAAATTTTTGTCTAATCGTTCAGTGAAAATAGGTCTGCTTCCTCCCTTGCCAAATCATCAAAACTCACTCCCCGGTTTCGGAATATCAAACCAAAATTCTCCAGAAGAACAAAGCGGAGCTTCGCAAGCAGAAAAGCGAGTCTCATTCGGCATCGGAATAGACTACGGCACAAGCAATAGTGCCGCAGCGATATTCGATGGTACTAAAGTCCACCTTGTACAACTTGAGCGGCATTCAGTAATCATGCCTTCCGCTACCTATATGAATAAAGACTTCCAGATCAGCACTGGTCAAGGCGCAATCAATCACTACATAGAGAGCAACACAGGGAGAACCGTTGAATTGAGCGCGGAGATCCTAGGCGAAAGCAGAACCACTACAGGCCAGATCGGTGACAAGGGCCTGCCCGAAGAAGGCAGTACACAAACCTTATATGGACAATCATTCGTAGATGGAGGCCAACAAGGCAGGCTATTTAGAGGCATAAAAAGACTACTAGGCAGCACCGACTCACCTCGACTGATGGTATTCGACCGGGCCTTTCGGCTCGTCGCCCTTATCACCCCTCTACTGCTTAGAATAAGAAAAAGCATTGAACTACAAATACCTAGCGGAGTATCAGACTCAGCAGCTACCGATCATGCCTGTATTGGGCACCCAGTAAATTTCGAGGGTAGTGCTGAGAATCGAAATCGTGCCGCTCTCGATATGCTCTCTGAAGCCTATGGCTATGCTGAATTCGTCAATCAGTCCTATTATCCAGAGCCAATCGCCGCTGCCTTGAGCTATCTTCATGAAAACCAGGAGCAATCAGCACAATCTCAGCTTCTGCTCGCAGTTGACTTTGGCGGGGGCACGCTCGACCTATGTGTTATTCGCCGAGAGCAGTCAGATTTTGAAGTCATTGCTACTCACGGCATAGGCCTAGGTGGAGACCACATCGATCAAGTGATGTTCAAGAAACTGTTGTTTCCACTCCTAGGCAAAGGTGAGCGCTGGAAGCGTGCAGGAGAAGACCGGGAGATAGAGACATTATTTCCATTTGAAGAGTATGAAGATCTATTATTGAATTGGACCATCAGCTACATGCTCAATCAAAATAAATTCACCACGCCACTGATGAAGAGAATTAGCGTCGGCGACGAGGCTTCTATCAAGTTTCAGCGTCTCTACGATATGATTAAGAGCAACTACAGCTACTTGGTTTTTCAGTGCATTAAAGAATTGAAGGCAGAGCTTTCTGAAGCTGATTCGGCAAAGCTAGACATACCTGAGCTCGATATCGAATTTGAGCTCAGTCGAGAAGAGTTTGAGATCATGATCGGTGATCTGCTCGATAAATTCAGTCAATCAATAACCGACCTACTGCAGCGCGTCGAACTGGAAAGTGGTGATATCGACTTGGTAATTCGAACCGGCGGCTCTTCGCTCATACCCGCCGTGAAGCGCATCTTGGAGGCCCGATTCCCAGGCAAGGTAATTGAGCATGACCCTTTCACTAGCGTGGCTGCGGGGCTTTCTATAGCGGACTATGAAGGGCTGGGAGAGAAACTAGGACAAGAATGAGTCGATACAGCGAGTTGTCATAGCTCGATGCGAAGCGACTCTGCAGAGTCGGCAAAAGACAGGGAGTAAATCTGTCCATCTTTCTCTACATTCACCAGATTGGCCTGATCTGGCCAGATGTCTCTTAGAGCAACATGAACCACAGACAGCGCACTTACATCCTGCAGTTGCCCTACCTCCTGATAGACCCAAAGAAATTGGCCCTCGATCTCCTCACCTACATATTGCAGATTTAGCGCGGTAGTCTCGCCTCGTGAATCTTCGGCAGCAATAGCGAATCGGTTCATCACATAATTACTGAAAAGTTTTCGCGAGTCAGCCGATTCCATTAAGTTTTGGGCTTCACCAAAAACGACACCTGCAGCATGCTCGGCGTCGTGTATGAAAAAGCGATGCATGACTTCGATATTGCCAGTGCTATCGTTGAATAGAATGCGTGTTACCGCCGTCTTCTGTTCGTGGGCAGCACTGAGACTAGGCACAAGACAACACAAGAGAGTCAGCAGCGCGAGGAGGACCGTTCTTGCCCCACCTTGCACTACTACGATGCTTAGACTAGTTGCCCTGCTCATCTTTATCATCTTCATCAGTCTTCAGCCCTGTCTTGATATCTTGCATGACATCTCGACTGATCAAGCTGCCGCCGCCTTCGGATTTGAAACTCTCGATGCGCGAGGGGATGATTCGCCGTGGATAGTAGTTATTCTCTATGTCCGCATCGGCTGTTTCCTGCATTGGGTCGATCGCTACGCTACGCAATTCGTTCTCACTAACGATCAGCTTCTTTACCTGCGTGGCGTTTTTTCGCCATATCTCAGCGGGCAATCGTATTTCTTCTGTACTTCCGTCGGCATATTCCATCTCTAGGATTACTGGCATGACCAGACCGCCTGCATTGGAAAGCTCAAGGATATAGTAGTTCAGGTCTTCCGAGACAGCTCTATCAAGGACCTCGCGCTCCCAATCTTCAAGACCTTCCAGAAAGCTGTTGTAGGCGTTACGCTCTTTGTTCGTGACAGTAAACTGATCGTTGTCATCATAGAAGTCGCGGACATCAAGATTGCGATCAACCCAGGTCTGCCTTCCCTCTTCGCGATTTCGCTGAATATACAGCGAAGGAGGCAATGCCTTCTCGGTCTCGCGCTGGCGTGCATAGTCGATATCTGGATTCTCAGTATCCATGCGCATCTCATAGACTCGATCGAGAGAGATATCTACATGATCGGTAGTGTAGAACCAACCCCGCCAGAACCAATCCAGATCGATACCCGAAGCCTCTTCCATCGTGCGGAAGAAGTCTGCAGGTGTAGGTCGCTTGAATTCCCATTGACGCGAATATTCTTTGAATGCGAAATCGAAAAGCTCGCGACCCATGATGGTCTCGCGCAAGATATTGATCGCTGTCGCTGGCTTTGAATAGGCGTTCGGGCCCAGACGTAGCACACTGTCGGACTGAGTCATGATCGGCACTTGGGTCTGCGAAACCATGTAGTCAACGATATATCTAGGCTCTACACCCCACGGGATCTCCGCATCCCATTCGCGACCGGCGACGGAGTCAAGGTAGCTATTGATACCCTCATCCATCCAGGTCCATTGACGCTCGTCCGAGTTCACGATCATTGGGAAGTAGAAGTGCCCTACCTCGTGAATGACGACACCAATTAGGAAACGCTTCTCAGCCAAGGAGTAGGTTCGAGACCCATCGTCCTGCAGAGTAGTGCGCGGGCCATTGAAGGTGATCATTGGATATTCCATGCCGCCGAGAAAACCAGCATTCAAGGAGATTGCCGTCGGATAAGGAAAATCGAAAGAGAAGCGGCTATAGACTTCGAGGGTATGAATAACGACTTCGGTGGATAGATCCGACCAGAGCGCTCCACCCTCCTTTGGATAATAGGACATGGCCATAACCAGTTCCTGATCCGCGCCTTCTTGATGATGCCCTTTCGCGTCCCAAATAAACTTTCTTGAAGAGCCCCAGGCAAAGTCACGTACGTTCTCTGCCGTAAAGCGCCAAGTCTTCGTGTCATCAACCCCTTCGCTCTCATTCTCGAGGGCTTCTTCTGGGGTTACAATAAAAACGGGCCGATCCGCCGTCTCAGCCTCTTGCAGCCGGTCGCGCTGTTCTCGTGTCAGAACCTGGTTCGCGTTCTGTAGCTCGCCAGTTGCAGCAACAATATGATCCGAAGGCACCGTAAGCGCAACTTCGTAGTCGCCGAACTCTAATGTGAACTCACCTGAGCCCAGAAATTCTTTATTTGTCCAACCTTCGTAGTCGGTGTAGGCAACAAGGCGCGGAAACCACTGAGAAATCGCGAACAGATAGTTGCCGCCTTCGTTCTCATCGTCTGGGAAATATTCATAACCACCGCGAGGTCGAAGCACATCACCATTGACTACGTTATAGGCATAGTCGATTTCAAATTCTACATCTTGACCAGAATTCAGCGAACGCGCTAGATCGATGCGCATTAGTGTTCCGACTATAGTATGTGGCAGATCATTGCCGGAGCTGTCACGAACTGAGTTTATTTCGTAGCCAAGATCAGTGTCTTCGTTGTATTGAAGAGCACGCAGCTGGCCTAAGCTGATGCGCGCAGGAGAATCGGAATCAGGGCTGCTACCACTAAAGGTCGAGCTCATATTCCCCATTGAATCGCCACGGAAGCGGTTCTGGTCTAACTGCAACCAAAGATAAGTCAGCGTATCGGGAGAATTATTCTGATAGCGTATCGTCTCAGTACCCGAAATTCGTTGCGCATCTTCGTCGAGAGCGACATCTATCTCGTAGTCGACTTCTTGCTGCCAATACTGATGGCCGGGTTGGCCGGACGCGTTCCTGTAAACGTTTGGAGTCGGCAAGACTTCATCTAATTGACGAAATTTGTCCTGATACGTTCCCTTCGTTTGCTGAATGCCTTGTGCGAATAGTAGTGAACTGCTGAATAACGCGCTAATCGCAGCTGCAAGCAAGACGACTCTCTTCATAACGACCGATCTCCTGATATACCCTTTATTAATGCGAATAATACCTCGTTTTGCGGGATTTGTGGTTATCCATTTAATATCCACCTTTGTTCTGAGGTAGACTAAATCCTATGGAACTCATCATTATAGCGATACCGTTTTTCTTCCTGCTGATTTTTGTCGAATTGGCTTACGGCTTGCTACGCGGGAACAATACCTACCGCCTCAATGACAGCATAAACAGCATCTCCATGGGCAGTCTCAGCCGTCTGCAAGGCCTTGTAATTCTAGGCTTTTCCGGCTCGATCTATGAAATTGTAGTAACTAAGTATCAGCTCGCTCAGTTAGCAGATGACGCACTATGGGTCTGGATTAGCTGCTTCATACTCTACGATTTCGCTTACTACTGGAAACATCGCTTCGGACACGAGGTTGCACTCTTCTGGGGCTCTCATGTCGCCCATCACCAAAGCGAGGATTACAATCTGAGCACTGCGCTGCGTCAAACCAGCATCGATTTCTACGGTTTCCTATTCTATCTCCCCTTCTTCTTCCTAGGCTTTCCAGCAGAAATACTTTTCACTGTTGTGAGCCTGAACTTGATCTATCAATTCTGGGTTCACACCGAGCATGTGCCCAAGCTAGGCCCGATCGAATGGTTATTCGTTACCCCCTCGAATCATCGCGTTCATCATGCTCGAAATAAAATTTATGTAGATAGGAACTACGGAGGCGTGTTCATCCTGTGGGATAGGATTTTCGGCAGCTTTCAGGAGGAACTTGCAGAAGAGCCTGCCGTCTTCGGCCTGCGTAAAGCGTTAAATAGCTGGAATCCAATTTGGGCCAACGTGCACGTGTATTGGAGACTCGCCTTGGACTTTCTTTCAATGCCTGGAATAACCAATAAACTAAAACTCTTGTTCAAACCGCCAGGCTGGCGTGCCGAACTACAGCAGAGCCATTGCAAACTCGGCATCGATCCTGTCGACCTCACTGCGCGCTTCGACCCAGCAATATCATCCTTCAGCTTAGTCTACACCTTCGTCCAATTTCTCTTCACTGTCGTTCTAAGCCTCGCTGTGCTTCTCGGCGCGGCATCGCTTAGTTACTCACTAATGAGCCTGGCAGTGATCTATCTGTTCTTTTCATTCTTTGTTACTGGAGCCTGGCTCGAGGGAAAAGAACTCGCACTTACCCTCGAGATAGTACGACTGGTATTTCTTGCGCCCTGCCTTTTATTGCTCGATCTGAATCTGGCAGTGACAGCACTGCTAATCGGAAATGTGATTGTCGCACTGCCACTGCTGCTTATTATTGGATCTAAACGGGTTCAAATTCTGGCATCGAGCTAACAGTAGCTTGGCGTGACTTTTCTTCTAGGGCATTCCCGCAGCGAATCTAACTTCCTATAACTGTCTTATTTCTCCCTTAGCAACTACTAAGAAAGAGACAGGACACTCCGACCAAGCCCCGAGGATGACGCCTAAATCGGAATGCCTGCCTCTTTACAAACGAGCAGCACTCGCAAAACTACGTTTAGAGGAGTTCAAATACTTGTTGAGATTACACCTAGGTTACGGTCGGTTGACCGCTGGCTGAAGGAGCTACAGTTAGATCCTTGTGAGGGGGAAATCCAATAGCAGGACGCCATTTTCTGGGTCGCGCAATTCGAATTGCGCGTGCGAAGCTCTATCCAGCGCATCGGTAAAAGTAGAACCGTTATCGACACTACTTATGATAAAGGCAACGCGTGTAGTTACACTGCTCGCAGGCGGTATCTCTAGGGGAATAAATTCATAACCTGAGGATTCACTCAACATGCCCTGCACAGTGGATTCTACGCTGAGGCTTGAGCCGGGAATTCGTTTCCTCACGGCTCTAAATAACACAACTTCACCATCGCCATCTGTCATTCTTAGGAAGACATTGACCTGCTTCGTAAACAGCTCTAGATTTCCCACCCGCAATGCAGGCGTATAGATCGGATAACTAAAGCCCACCTCGATAATTCCATTACTAGAGCTATCGGTAATGAGTTCATTGCTAATCTGCTCTCCGGTTAGACCCATTCCCGCCTGATTAGGCAGCAGGATAAAATAGTACGCTAACACGGGAATTAGTGCTGGAACGCAAACGGTCGCCGCATATATCCCCGGCCTTCGAGAAAAAAACGGATTGAAAGGATACGCTGCGATTAACGCCGCCACTATAGCTAACGACAATAACGCTGCTCGAATAAACAATGGCTCGCTGCCAATTCGAGCGGGATTCTGAGCAATAAAAACCACCAACGCTACAGCGACGAGAAGTGCTGAAATGCAGACGATGATTTTTCTTAGCGTGGTATTCATGACTGCCTTAACGAGCAATTCAGCAAGGGTGTTAGGGCTAGGGTGCCCTTAAACTTTCTCGCCCTGGGCCTGCTTGTCAGCATGATAAGAAGATCTGACTAAGGGTCCGCTCGCGATATGCTTAAATCCTAGCTTCTCGCCGTAGACACGCAGCTCTTCGAATTCATCCGGATGCACGAAACGTTCTACCTTGAGATGGTCCTTCGATGGTTGTAAGTATTGACCTAGGGTCACCATGTCGATGTCGTGTGCACGCAGATCATCCATTACCTGCCTCACTTCATCTAGAGTCTCGCCCAGCCCGAGCATCAGCCCTGACTTTGTCGTTACCGTAGGCTGAAGGGCCTTATATCTCTTGAGCAATTCTAGGGACCAGGCATAGTCGGCACCTGGTCGGGCTTTCTTATACAATCTAGGCACCGTCTCCAGATTATGGTTAAACACATCCGGTGGTGTGTGCTTAAGAATATCTAGGGCAATATCCATTCTTCCGCGAAAATCTGGCACCAACACTTCTACTTGGATGTCTGGATTCAACCTACGCGTTTCGCTTATGCAGTTGGCGAAATGTTGTGCACCGCTGTCTTTCAAATCATCGCGATCTACTGACGTGATCACCACATAGCTTAAGCCCATTTCGCTGATGGCAGAAGCGAGTTCGGTTGGCTCATTTTCATTGAGAGGGTTTGGTTTCCCATGGGCAACATCGCAGAATGGGCAGCGACGCGTGCAGATTTCGCCCATGATCATGAATGTAGCAGTGCCGCTGCTAAAGCATTCCCCTAGGTTCGGGCAGGATGCCTCCTCACAGACTGAAGCTAACTTGTGCTCTCTTAACTTCTGCTTAATGTGATTGATCTTCGGCGAGGCGGGAATTTTCACACGAATCCAAGCAGGCTTACTAAGAAGCTCAGTCGTGGGGATGACCTTCACAGGAATGCGGCGAACCTTATCCGCACCTCGAAGCTTCTGTCCTTCTACCAATGTATTTCTTCGTTTTCTTTCCACCATTAGATTTGTATTTCACTCAGTCGAATTCGTAGAAGCCTTTCTCCCTCTACTAAAGTATTTCTGCGCTTTCTTTCAGCCATTAGATCAATATCTCAATCAGTCGGATTCGTAATGTTCAATATAACCTAGTTCACTCAGCAATTTGTTACTGAGCACCTTGCTCACCTTCTGCATAAGCGTGTCACTCGCAGGCACATGGTCGGCTATCTGCGTGACGGCGAGGTTCTCAAAGCCACATGGGTTGATGCGCGAGAATGGCTCTAAATCCATCTGCACATTTAGGCTCAAGCCGTGGTAGCTCCAGCCCTTGCGTATGCGCAAACCCAAGGCAGCTATTTTAGCATCATTCACATACACACCGGGAGCCTTGGCTTTATTGCCCCCTGTTATGCCAAATTCCTCAAGAGTCTGGATGATTGCCTGCTCGATAAGGTCTACAAGGTCGCGAATACCCATACTACGGCGAGTCACATTCAACAGCAGATAAACCACCAATTGACCGGGCCCATGATAGGTAACCTGACCACCACGGTCTATCTGCACCACAGGAATTTGAGCTGGATCTAGGATGTGCTTCGCTTTACCTGCCAGACCTTGAGTAAAGACCGGCTTGTGGCTCAGCAGCCAGATTTCGTCTTGACGAGCAGCGTTGGCATGCTCGACCAAATAACGCATGGATTTCCAGATTGGCTCATATTCCTGCAACCCCAATCTACGAACGATTAGCGGCGGATGAGTTTGACCCTCATCTGAATTCGATTCTGCATTGAAGTGCTTATAGCTGGCGAGTATCACCCTATAAGACCATCTTCACATTTTCGTGAGTCTTCAATTCGTCGAATAGGTTCTGCAATTGATCCACGCCGGTTGCTGCTATCGTGATTCTTACCGATACGTAAGTACTCTTCTTACTAATCTGCAACTCGATTAAATCCGAGGAGATTTTCCCAGCGTGTTTTTCCACGATCGTAACAACCTCGGTCTGAAATTCAATACTAGCCACGCCAATAATCTTGATCGGGTACAGACAGGGGAATTCTATCTTGGGTGCTTCAAGTTCGGTATTTGGATCCAGCTCTTTAGACATTCAATTAGCCCGAGAACATATTACTGAACAGAAGAGTAATCCAGTCGACGAAACGTTTAAGAATACCACCCTGCTCTACGGCCTGCATGGAGACGACACTGCCCTGATAGAGAATATTATTATCCAGAACTACCCGAACCTCACCCATGATCTGTCTATCGCTGAGTGGCGCACGAATTACCTCATCGACATCCACGGTAGCAGTCATTGCCTCAGCCTGACCTCGAGGAATAGTAATATAAACCTCATCTTCTATTCCCAAATTTACAGAATTCTGTGCACCAGAATAAATCGGCACGTTAGTCAGCACCTGATCCGCGTCATACAGTTTGTGAGTTTCGTAGTAGCGAAAACCATAGGTAAGTAATTTCTGTGTCTCTATTGCACGGGCTTCCTCGCTCGCTGTGCCCATGACCACAGAGATCAGTCGCATGCCATCACGCTCAGCTGAGGCAACGAGGCAGTAGCCCGCCGCATCGGTCCAACCTGTTTTCATTCCATCGACATTACGATCACGAAATAGCAGAGTATTTCGATTCGACTGACGAATGTCGTTATAGGTAAATTCTCGTTCGGCATACAGAGGATAGAACTCGGCATGCTTGTTAATCGTAGCCTGGGCAAGAAGGGCCAAGTCACGAGCCGACATCGTATTGTAGTAAAGCTCGGTGTCCAATCCGCTGACGTTCATGAAGAAGCTCTGCGTCAGCCCAAGCACTTCGGCGTATTGATTCATCATATCTGCGAAGGCTTCTTCGCTGCCAGCAATATGCTCCGCGATTGCCACACTGGCATCGTTTCCAGATTGAATAATGATGCCGCGCAGCAGGTCTTCCACTTCGACCATTGTGTCTACGCCAACGAACATCTTGGAGCCTTCCATACGCCAGGCTTTCTCGCTGATATGCACTTCATCTGTCAGCGCTAGATTGCCACTGAGAATCTCTTCTGTCGCAACATAGGCTGTCATTATTTTCGTCAGGCTCGCTGGCGGCAGCGCTTCATCGGCATTCTCTTCGATGAGTATGTGTCCAGTCTTTGCATCCATCAGGATGTAGCTTGTTCCGGCTATCTCCGGGGGCCTTGGGATAATTGCCGGCGCAGCGAAGGAAAGATTGCTCGCAAACATGACCAACACCATGAACAGAGAGAGCCCTCTCATACGCGGCACTGGATTTTTAGGGCGTGATGAAATAGATCGTGATGAAATAGAAAAAGATGACATAAAAATCCGTCTCGTTTGAGTGTAATGAGTTGTGAAATGACGAATCAATTGATGAAACTGGTCGTGGCTGTTACTCGGTGATAGCGCATATTTCTAAGCTATTCAGTAACAGTGTACGGGCTTCCCAAGTTAGCGGCAACAACACTTTCGCTAACTCGTTGGATTTGACCAGGATCAGAAATTGGACCGACTCTAACTCGATGTAATGTCCTGTTGTTCGATGTATTCACTGTGCGAATAAACACGGGCAAGCTAGTCATCTCTTCTACCCTACTTGAGACTTTTTGCGCGATGTGCAGTTCCGAGAATGCTCCTACCTGTAAATATTTGCTGTCGGAAGAACTGACACGCAATGTCTGGTTTCCCGCAGAACTCGCAGCACTTACACCACTCTCACGAGAGGCGCCAGTTACGACTATAGATTCCAGCTCTACACGAGCGGTGCCTCTGTCCGCGTAGCCCAGCTTTAATGCTGCGGCATAGGATAAGTCGATGACACGATCGCCATGGAAGGGCCCCCTGTCATTAACTCTGACGACGATGCTTCTGTTGTTGTCCAAATTCGTGACTCGCAGAAAACTAGGTATGGGTAGAGACTTGTGCGCGGCGGATGCCTGATACATGTCAAATACCTCGCCATTCGAGGTATCGTGCCCGTGAAATTTCTCGCCGTACCAGGAGGCTACTCCACGCTCGCTGTAGCCCTCTTCTGTAGTCAGCACCTCGTAGCTCTTACCTAATACGGTATAGGGGCTACGATTTCCTGCCATCGTGCGATTTAGTGGCTGGGGAATTACTTCGGGAATTACGGAGAGGTCCATGATTCGAGTCGGAGCTCGGTCCTGCGAGATGCTGTAGCGACCCGCATTCGGTGACGCAGGAGCTTGCTCTGGCACTGGCGCTGAGCTACAGGCCATCACAGCCAGTAAAATCGCTGAAACTATCGAAATTCTCAGCACGGTGCTGTTCACGATCATATTCATGTAACTACCATATTAACGTCGCTCTATGTTTGGACTTCAAAATTTCTTACTTGATTCGTTGCTGCTAAAAGGCTCTAGCGTACTATCAGAAAAACCAAGGACACCTGAAGAATAACGTCCGATTTGACAATACTTTTAACGGCTTCGTCGGTTCTTAACGCAACTCTGCCACAGAAACGGCAATCAAGTTGCGTTTTGAAAGGATAGAACTAAATTAAATCATTTTAATTCAATGACTTAGACTGAGCGACTATGCCCGTGAGTTTGAATCGACATTAGTAGACCAAATCCGATAAAAAGCGTGACGACCGAGGTCCCCCCACGACTCATAAGCGGCAGTGGCAGACCAATCACGGGTAATAAACCCGACACCATGGCCATATTGACGAACACGTAGAAGAAGAACGTTAGGGTTATGCTGCCGGCAAGGAGACGGCTAAACATATCGTTCGCTGCGTAGGCGATATAACAACCACGCACAAGCACGAACAGATACATCGAGATGAGGAACAACACGCCAAGCAAGCCAAACTCCTCGGCTAGGACGGCGAGAATGAAATCGGTATTACTCTCAGGAATAAAATCGAGGTGAGATTGAGCGCCCTCTCCCCAGCCTTTGCCATAGATGCCACCCGAACCAATTGCTATTTGCGATTGAATAATATTGTAGCCAGCACCGGTAGGGTCTCGATAAGGATTGAAGAACGTCAGTATTCTATTCTTCTGGTGCTCCTGAGCGAGAAAGATAAACCACGCCGGTGACGCGAGCAGTAGCGCTATAAATCCGGCAATTACGATGCGCCAGCGTATGCCCGCGAGTAGTACAACGAAGATACCCGACATGGTAACCATGATCGCCGTACCGGTGTCGTTCTGAATAATAATCAGCGCAGCCGGCACTAGAATCATCACCGCAGACCAAAATAGATGCTTGAATCTTGGCGGAAGTGGACGGCTCGCGAGATACCACGCCATCAACATTGGCACTACGAATTTCATCAACTCTGAGGGTTGAAAACTAGGTAGACCGGGTAAATCCAGCCAACTCTTTGCCCCGTTAGCCTCTACCCCAACCACCAGTACTAATCCGAGCAACCCGATTCCGGCCGCATACAGTGTCGGCGCCCATTGCCTAAAGAAGTGTACGTTGAATTGCGCGACGATAAACATGACCACGAGGCCGACGACCATAGTGAGTGCCTGTCTTCGCACGACGGGAACATCACCCCCGCTTGCACTGAATAGCACGAACAGGCCAAAACCGCAGAGCACGCTGATGCCAATTAGAAGGGGAGGATCGGTATGAATCGTTCGCCAGATAGATTTAGTGTATCTGGACTTAGAATCGAGACCGTCGGACTGGCGTATGAAGTCTTGGTTATTCATCGACCAGTGCAATTAATGCATCGCCAGCAGAATCCTGTGCGGCGAAATCAATCTGGAGAATGTCTAAGAGGTAAGCGTCGGTTATTTTTTTCGCTATAGGTCCAGCCACACTACTTCCGTGCTCACCGTTCTCAACAAAGACGGCGATGGCAATCTGCGGCTTAACGTCTGGATTTTCTGCCGGTGCGTAGGATATGAACAAGGCGTGATCCTTGTTCGGATCAGACACTTGAATATCATCGCTCTGTAAAATTTCCTGGCTGATGCCGACCACCTGAGCCGAACCGGATTTGCCTGCCATTCTATAAGGCATCTCTCGGTCTTCCATGGCTATAGCTTCGTAAGCCGTACCGTATTCACGAAATACATCATTGTAAGCCCGATGCACTACCATCGACATCGACTCTTCGATATAGCGCCAATAGTCAGGGTCGTTTACAACGACATCACTCACTGGATCTAGAATCTCGGGCTGGTAAGGCTCCCCATCGATGGCCTTCAACATACGCGGCTGAACGACTTTACCCTTGTTCGCTATTATCGAGACTGCCGTGGCGAGTTGCAGTGGAGTCGCCCACATGAAACCCTGACCGATAGAGGAATTTATAGTATCGCCTGGATACCATGGCTCATCTCTAGTCGCTCGCTTCCATTCGCGAGATGGCAACACCCCTGTCCTAGCGTAATTGATATCGACCGCGAAATTCTCCCCGAACCCAAACTGCGCCATGAAGCCATGCATGGTATCGATGCCCATGCGATTGCCGAGATCATAGAAAAAGGTATCACAAGACTGGTAGATGGCTTTCTGTAGATCTGTATGACCATGACCACCGCCGATGGCGGTTCTCAATGTATAGTCTCCCCAACGATAGCTCACCCCAGGCAAACGAAAATAGCCAGGATCTTCGATCGTGAACTCGTAGTCGACGAGGCCGTGATGCAGACCACCCAAGCCAAGAAACGGCTTGACCGTTGAACCCGGCGGATACGGGTTTGTAGATCTATCGAACAGAGGTGTGTTGATCTCGTCAGTAACAAGTACGCTATAGTTCTTGGTACTAATTCCAGTTACGAACAGATTCGGATCAAATCCGGGCTTGCTCACCATAGCCAAGATACCGCCAGTATTTGGATCTATAGCAACAACGGCACCACGATAATGCCCCAACGCTTCTTCCGCCACAATTTGGAGCTGACTATCGAGGTAGAGAGAAATATTCTTACCAGCGATCGGGTCGGTGCGATCAAGCCTGCGCATGACCTGACCTCTACTGTTCTTTTCTACAATCTCATAACCAACTGTGCCATGCAGCAGGTCTTCATATGTTCTCTCTATTCCAGTCTTGCCTATATGGTTTGTACCGCCATAATTTTCTCGCTCCTCGACATCGAAAGACTCCAGTTCGGCACGATTGATTTCTGACACATAGCCTACCGAATGAGCGGCGAGATCAGCGAGGGGGTATTGACGCACAAATTGAGGCTCGATTGCGACGCCGGGAAGGTTGAAACTATTTACAGCAATCTTGGATTTATCCACTTCGCTGAGAACATACCGTAGTGGCACAGAAGTAAACGGCACACGATTTCTGCGCAGTCGATTGTTGAACTGCTCTCGCTCATCATCAGACAAGTCTATTAGTGTGTCGAGATAGTCCAGAGTTTCGTCAAGGTCTTCTACCTGTTCCCGCACAACTGTTAAGTTGAAAATCGGTTGGTTGTCGGCGAGTAGCTGCCCTCTATTGTCGAAGATCAGACCGCGGGCAGGAGGAACATATTGGGAGTGCAGTCGATTCCCATCAGAACGGGCCGAAAAGTACTCGTACTGGGAAACCTGCAGATTAATGAGTTTTATGATCAGCGCGGTAAATAGCAGGACCACAAATACGCCAGCGACGACGAGACGGCGGCTGAATAGCTTCCGCTCTGCTTCGTGATCTTTAAGCTGCCATTTTCCTGCCATATTTAGAATTTCCTAGCTGCAACTAGATTAGTCGGCTAAGGGATTGCTCACTAAAGGACTGCTTCCTTCGATGTGTTCGACAACAAGCCCATTAAATAGTTTTATCGCAATTGCGATTTACCCGTAATTCTACAGTTTACCGCGGTTAGATGGAGTTTTTAGTGACGCCGATTCAAAGCTAACAAGCATCTAGTTGCTCGCCTAGCTACGATGATAGGGATGCCCCTTGATAATGCTGATCGCTCGGTAGAACTGCTCAGTAATCACCACCCTAACTAAGGGGTGCGGGAATGTCAGCGCAGACAGCGACCAACGTTCTGACGCTTTGGCTAAGCATTCTGGCCCCAAGCCATCTGGGCCACCTATAAGTAGACTCAGGTTGTCGCCGCGCTGGCGAAAATCCGATATCTTTCCTGCTAGGTCCTCAGTGCTGAATGACTTACCACCAACATCCAGCGCTACTACATAGTCTCCCGATGGAATCGAGGCTAGCAGTGCATCGCTCTCTTTCTTCCTACATTGGTCTATATTGCTGTTCTTGGTGCGCTTGGCCATCGGTATTTCTATAAGTGAAAAGTCCAGATCAGCCACCATGCGCTTCTGATACTCCGCGATACCCGCTAGCACCCAGGCTGGCATCTTGGTTCCCACGCTCAATACCCTTACCTTCACGCCTCAGGATTTTCCGATTCAGCATCGACTTTAGGCTTCTCTTCGAAATTCCAAAGCTCTTCCAAATTATAAAGAGCGCGCACCGGCGCCAGCATCAGGTGCAGGACGACACCACCTAGATCAACTAAGACCCATTCCGAGGCGAGCCTACCTTCCATGCCCACCACTTCCTGTCCCGCTTCCTTCACCGACTTGCTTGCCGACTCCGCCAACGCCTTCAGATGCGTACTCGAAGTCCCCGTTACGATGACCATGTAGTCCGTAATCGAGGTTAATCTTTCGACATTAATACAGCGAATCGATTGACCCTTTAGGTCCTTCACTGCCTCAACAACTACTTCTGATAATTCTGTACTATTCAAACCGCATTCTCACTCTAGTTAACTAATTCTGATAAAGGGAATTGTCTTTAATGTATTGAACGACTTCGGCATCAAGCTGTGCCGAGACATCATCGCCTCTGGTTAATTTTTTCCTGATTTCACTCGATGCCATATCATAGTCGAAGCCCTCACAGAAGATGATCTTGCCATTCGGGCTAGCCAACATCTGCTCACTCGTATCCACCCGCCTGTGCTTGATATCAACACAGGCCAACGTTTCATTCGACACGCTCGCACCATGTCTCGGCAATACCAACAGATGGCTCAAATCCAGAATCTTCTGCCAATCGTGCCATTCGGGCAGGCTATTAAACGAATCCACACCGAGCACGAATACCAGCATACTGTGCCGTGTCTGAAGTTCGGTGAGCGTATCGACAGTATAAGACACTCTATCCCGTTGCAGCTCGATGGGATCCACTTCTATTTGTGGCGAGGAAGCAGTCGCCAGCGTAAGCATTGCCAATCGATGCTCGGCCGGCGTGTTAGGCACGGCCTTGTGGTTAGGCAAATGGCAGGGGATCATTTTGATCCTCTGCAGGGACAAAAATTCTAGAGCGAACTGTGCGGCACTCATATGCCCCTTGTGCACCGGGTCAAACAATCCGCCAAGCACGGCTAAGGGAGAACTTAAGAGAGAACTCATTGCCTGATATGCCCGTCCCCCAACACGATATACTTCTGCGAAGTCAGGCCCTCAAGACCTACCGGACCACGCGCATGAAGTTTGTCTGTCGAGATCCCAATTTCCGCTCCGAGGCCGTATTCGAATCCATCTGCAAACCGTGTGGACGCGTTTATCATCACCGAACTTGAATCGACTTCTCGCAGGAACCGCTGGGCGCGCGTGTAGTCCTCAGTCACAATAGATTCCGTGTGCTGCGAGCTATAGGTATTGATATGACTAATCGCCTCATCCGCATCCCTGACGATCTTTATCGATAGTATGGGTGCTAGGTATTCTGTCCCCCAATCCTCGATGGTCGCCGGGATAACGCCCTGAGCCAGCGCCTGCGTATTTTCACAACCCCGTAGTTCTACGCCCTTCTCTATTAATTGCGCACACAGAGTGGGCAGCACCTGTACGGCTATTTGTTCGGCAACTAGCAAGGATTCCAAAGTGCAGCATGTTCCATAGCGCTGAGTCTTCGCGTTGATCACAATCGGTATCGCCTTCTCGATATCTGCCTTGTCATCGATATAGACATGACAGTTTCCATCCAGGTGTTTGATTACCGGCACTTTCGCATCGGCGCTAATCCTAGCTATAAGGCCTTTTCCGCCTCGCGGAATAATCACGTCAACAAATTCGGGCATGGTAATCAAAAGCCCAACCGCGTCCCGGTCGGGTCGATCCAGAACCTGAACTACGTGCTCGCTCAAGCCTGCCTGCTCTAACCCTGTCTTGATGCAAGCCGCTATGGCTTGGTTCGAATGAATTGCCTCTGAACCGCCGCGCAAGATTGCGGCGTTGCCAGACTTCAGACAGAGGCTAGCCGCCTCGCAAGTTACATTAGGTCGTGATTCGTAAATTATGCCAATTACACCAAGAGGCACTCGCATCCTGCCTACTTGAATGCCACTAGGGCGATACTTGAGATCGGAGATGGCACCAACGGGATCATCCAGAGCCGCTACCTGCCTAAGACCCTCGATCATGCTGTCGATTCGAGCGGCATTCAGCTCTAGGCGGTCGAGCAACGCTGCATCTAGACCCTTCTCTTTGCCAGACTGCATATCTTGCTCATTGGCCTGAATAAGCTGGCCTCGATTAGCATCGATCGCCTCGGCGATAGCGTTGAGTGCCGAATTTTTTTGGGCTGTTCCAGCCTTAGCGATCTGGCGCGACGCCTGCCTCGCCTGACGTCCCAATTCTTGCATGTAGCTTTCGATATCAGTCATTTTTACTTACTTCGTTTCGTGCCTTATTGAAATGGTGCTCAATCAAACAGATGGCCGTGAGTTGAATTCGGAAGCCCTGTCGAGAAAGTATCCCTGCAAACGAGCTTGCTAGTGCAGAAAGCAGCGAATTATAACCCAAAATCCGCTGCTGCGGGCCCAATGCATGGATATAGCATAGACAGGCGGCAACCCCAGCCTTTATGCTCTATACCAATCAAATTAGCTTAAACAGGTAGTAGGGATGGAATCAATACCAGAATCGGCAACTGACTCATCGCTGCGCCCCGCGACAGTACAGCAAGCACTAGTTCCGATTTTTGTGCTGATCAGCCTTCTCTCCTTCTCTGTCTATCTATTTGGAGCAGACGCGAGTCAGGGAGCCAACCAGATAGCACTTATCATCGGCGCCGTGGTCGCCTCGACAATAGGTTGGAGGAATGGCCAGGATTGGCAGCAAATTGAGAACGCTATTATATCTGGAGTCACCATAGCGCTGAAACCTATTCTTATTCTGTTTAGTGTGGGCCTGCTAATCGGCAGCTGGATTCTCTCTGGCACCGTGCCAACCATGATCTACTACAGCCTGCTTATCTTGGACCCAGCTATCTTCTATGCTGCTAGCTGTGTCATTTGTGGCTTGATCGCGCTCAGCATCGGCAGCTCTTGGACCGTCGCCGGCACGGTGGGTATTGCTCTCATCGGAGCGGCAGCCGGTCTAGGCCTCTCGGTTGAGATTACTGCGGGTGCAATTATTTCCGGCGCCTATTTCGGCGACAAGATGTCTCCGCTTTCTGAGACTACAAACCTAGCTCCGGCAGTAGCGGGGACCGACCTATTTTCACACATTGGTCATATGGTCTGGACCGCCATCCCAAGCATTGTTATAGCTATCGTCCTATACGTCATTATCGGGCTGAATATTGATACTGAAAGCAGCGCTAGCGACCTTGCCGTGACCATGCAGTTAATTCAAGACAACTTCACTATCAACCCATTCATGCTGCTACCAGTTCTAGCCCTACTGATTATGGCCCAGAAAAAACTGCCGCCTATTCCGACAATTCTCGCCGGTGCGTTTATTGGTGTGGTGCTAGCCCTATTGTTTCAGCAGAGTGCCGTGCTGAGCTTGGCAGGCGATACACCGAATGTTTTTCTTGGTTTGTTTAAGGGAACTTGGCAGACGCTATTCGACGGCTTCTCACTATCGAGCGGAAACGAAGCGCTGGATGACTTGATGACGCGCGGCGGCATGAGCTCGATGCTGACTACGGTCTGGCTAATTCTCTGCGCCATGGTGTTCGGCGCGGTGATGGATCATACCGGACTACTGCAGTGCCTAGTTGACTACGCCCTCACCTTCGTACACAGCACGGGAAGCCTGATTGCCACAACAGTAATTACCTGCATTGGCGCCAACATCATTACCTCCGATCAATATATAGCTATCGTGCTGCCGGGCCGCATGTACAAACTGGAATTCGAGAACAGAAATCTGGACCCTAAGAACCTGTCTCGCAGCCTAGAAGATTCCGGCACGATAACCTCACCACTCATACCATGGAATACCTGTGGCGCCTACATGGCAGGAACCTTAGGTGTGGCAACGTTCGCTTACCTGCCGTACTGCTTCTTCAACCTGATCTGCCCGGTTATCGCGGTGATCTATGGATACACAAACTTCAAGATCGCCCCGCTAGTTACAGAACAGACCGACCAGCCTACCCAACCTTCCCCCGCCCACTAGATATGATTCTGTAGACTCATCTCTTCGGGATAGGGGTTCATGTACCAGGAGTTGGCGATGTACTCATCCGGGTGCTTTCTAAAGAAATGATTGAGCAATGTAATCGGCACAATAAGCGGCAATTGACCTAGGCGATATTTCTCCACAGTTTCAGTCAACTCTAGTTTGTCGTCTTTGCCTAAGGGCTTCTTAAGATAGCCTTGAATATGCTGCAAAACGTTAACGTGATTCCCTCGCGTTGCTGGAACCTTCAAAGTACGCATCAACTTTAGTAAATATTCGTCTACCACCTCCCCAACATTATCCTTACGAACAGCAGCGAGCATTTGCCCGAGTTCGCGGTAGCGATTTTGATTGTGACTCATTAGGATTAGTTTGTGTCGCGCATGAAACTTCAAGAGGTTATTGAGCGTAATTCCCTGCTCTTCGAGTTGCTTCCAGCGGCGCATGATAAAGACTCGCTGAATGAAATTTTCTCTTAGCACGGCATCGCCGAGCCTGCCTTCTTCCTCTACTGGAAGATAAGGGAAATTCTCCATCATCTTGCCGGCGTAGATACCGACGCCTTCCCGAATGGGCATGACATCGTCCCATATTTTAACGCGCTCCATGCCGCAGCTCGGGGAGTCCTTCTTCAGAATGTAGCCACACAAATTGCTATGCCATTGCTTCTTCTCATTTGCAGATTTGCTGAGTGCGTCTGTGAAGTCTGGCTCGGGATTGTCGACCCGAATGCAACGAATAACATCCGAGCCTTTCCGCGAAAGGCGGATCGGCTTACGCGGTATACCTAGACCTATGTCCAGTTCCGGGCAAAATGTTTGGAGATCGAAATACTGCCCCAGAGTCTTACCGACATAGGAGTTGTTCTTGTGCCCACCATCGTAGCGAACTTTCTCGCCTAGCAGGCAGCTACTTATGCCTACAGGTATCTTGTAATTCTGCTCTTCGATCTGCTCAGAAGTTTCTTCTGTGATTATTTTTCCTGAAGCCACGCTTTCAATTCCTCTAGATCGTCAGTACGGCTTATTAGCCGCTGCTTATCGGTTCTGCTCAATTGCTTGACTCTATACTCCAGCTTGAGCGCATCGGATCTATTCCCAACAACTATTTTAAAGACCAGCGTCAGTGGCCCCTTGCCGCGCAGCGCCTTGGCACCCTTATTCTTCTTGTCCTTATTCTCGTGCTCAGAGAAGCGCCGCTGCACATCTGTAGTCACTCCCGTGTAGAGACTGCCCTCAAAGGTACGTACCAGATATAGCGACCATTGTGACGCCACTTCATTCTCTGCGGTCATAGCTTGTGCTTAGCACATTTCCCAGAGTTCGTTGCTATATTGAACCCGTTCATCCCGTTGCAGCTTCAGTAAGTGAGCCAGAAGCGTTCTCTTTGCCCAAGGGATAAGTTGTTTGGCCACGTCGTCGTAGACGGTTAATACCAGCTCATCCAAGCTGACCGCACCCAGACTCTCCAGCCCAGCTACAACCTTCTGCTCTCTTTTTAAACGATGCGCAATAAGCTTCTCAATCTCAAAGTGAGGCTCCCTCATCACAGTGCCATGACCAGGCGCCAAAGCCTTAAGTGGGATCAGTAACAGCCGCTCCAAAGCATCGAGGTAGGCAGTCATATCCCCATCCGGTGGCAGGATTACCGAGGTCGTGCCCTGCAGGACATGATCTCCGGTAAACAGCAGCTGTTCTTCGGCAAGCAGAAAACAGATATGGTTCGAAACATGGCCTGGGGTCGCAATCAGCTGCACGCTGAATTCGCCACAGTCGATAGTCTCTTCGTCGAGCCAGAGTCTATCTGGTACAAATGTCTTGTCGTGGCCCGCCACGTCAGGAGCCTTCAAGCCAACCAATCTTGCCCCCGTTGCCTTCTGCAGAGCTAAAGCGCCAGGAGAATGATCAGCATGTGTATGGGTAATTAGAATATTCTCTAGCTTGGCATCGCCAATGGCTCGAAGAAAATTCTGCAGCTGAGCCTCATCTTCCGGCCCTGGGTCCAGAAGAGACAGGCGCTGCTCTCCAATCAGGTAACTATTCGTTCCCGGACCGGTCATCGGGCCCGGATTGAGCCCTAGTATGCGTCTTACCGGCACGGTCTCTGTTTCGATGGGGATCGCGACCCCCGCGTCCAATTGATTCATGGTTTTCCCTTGTGCTTAATTCCTGCTCAGGCCACTAAATTGGAGGCCTACAAAGCTGACGCTACTCTGCAGAAATCCGGCTGGAGTTTCAGCTCGAATCACGACATAATTGCCCGCGTTATTTCTTAGGACGGCGCAACTCATAGACTGCCTCCTGCCCAAGCAAACCAGCTTGGATGATACACCCTCAACATGAAAAATCGCACTATTCGCTGCCATTAGCGCTCATCGCTACAGTGCATCCAAATAGCTGGCATAACTAGAAAAAAGCAACATAGCTCAGGAATTCAAATGCACAAAATCAAGACCTATAACGCGATCTCCCAGAAGGGTTTGACGCGCTTCCGCAGTGAAGACTTTCAAGTCGACGCAGACATTACTGATGCCGATGCCATTCTGCTGCGAAGCCATAAATTAGATGCTTCTGCGATAGACGCGAACCTGAAAGCTGTCGCTCGCGCGGGCGCAGGCACAAACAACGTGCCAGTTGATGCCTGCACTAAGGCGGGTGTTGTCGTATTCAACACGCCTGGCGCTAATGCCAACGCCGTTAAGGAACTTGTTTTGTGTGGACTTCTCCTAGCCTCGCGAGGAATTGTCCCCGGCATCGGATTTGCCAGCACGCAGACTGAAATCAAAGACGAAGCCGAATTATCCAAGCTAATGGAGACTGAGAAGAAGCGCTTCAAGGGCAGTGAGATTTCCGGCAAGACATTGGGAGTAATCGGCCTAGGCGCGATTGGTTCTCTGGTTGCCGAAATGGCGATCGATCTGGGCATGAATGTGCAAGGCTATGATCCTGCCCTCTCAGTAGAAGCGGCATGGCGCCTGCCAAGCAAGGTAAGACGCAAAGAGAACATTGCCTCCTTGGTTGCTAGCTCCGATTTCATCTCTCTGCATCTGCCAGTATTAGATTCAACTCGCGGCTTGATCAATGCGGAAGTTTTCGCATCCATGAAAGATGGCACCTCCCTATTAAACTTCGCGCGCGATGAGATCGTCGATTCCAAAGCTCTTCTCGAAGCTCTGGAATCAGGCAAGCTCGGAAAATACGTGAGTGATTTCCCTCGCCCCGAACTGATGGGCAGAGAGGATGTCATTTCCATGCCGCATATCGGTGCCAGCACCAATGAAGCTGAAGAAAATTGCGCGATTATGGGCGCAGACCAGCTAATGGACTTCCTTGAGAACGGCAATATCAAGAACTCGGTTAACTTTCCTGCCTCGTTCCTAGATCGAACTGCCGATGCGGGAAGTTGTACTCGACTAGCCATCTGTAATCGCAACGTACCCAAGATGCTTGGGCAGATATTGTCGGTACTTGCGGATCAGAACATCAACGTAAGGGACATGCTTAATAAGAGTCGTGATGATATTGCTTACAATCTAATCGACTTAGAGGCACGACCTTCAGAAGAAGCACTAGCAGCGATTTCAGAAATCGAAGACGTAATCAAAGTTACTTTGCTTTAGCACACCACTAATTAACACACTATTGGAATGAGATAATGACTCGAGTTTTTAATTTTGGCGCAGGACCGGCAATGCTCCCAACAGCTGTGATGGAAATCGCGCAGCGGGAATTTCTAAATTATCGCGACATGGGCACTGGCCTCATAGAAATCAGCCATCGCTCCAAAGAATTTGAGGATGTAATCAATACGGCGGACGCTTTGTTAACCGAACTTGTGAATATCCCTGATAACTACAAGATTCTCTATGTTCATGGCGGCGCGCAGATGCAATTTTCTGCCATACCCATGAATCTAATCAATCGTAATCCAGCCAAGAAGGCTGCTTACATTGAAACTGGCAATTTCGCCGGCCTAGCTAGGAAGGAAGCCTCTCGCTATGGCAACGTAATTGTCGCTGCTAGCAGCGAGGACACAGACTTCGGCCGTATCCCTGAATTTGACGTGGCCAGCCTCGATGCAGACACCTCCTATGTTCATATCACCAGTAATAACACGATCTATGGGACACGCTGGCAGCAATTTCCTGACACTGGCGAGATTCCTCTCGTTGCTGATATGACCTCAGAGTTACTCTCTCGTAGAATCGACATCTCTAAGTTCGGAATAGTCTATGCTGGCTTACAGAAGAACCTTGGACCTGCGGGTCTGGCCTGCGTGATTATACGTGAAGACCTATTGGGCCACGCGACACCAGAAACACCAAGTCTGTTGAACTACAAGACGTATGCTGACAAGCACTCCCTCGCAAACACGAATAACACCTTCGCCATCTATATGATGAAGCTGGTTTTGGAGTGGCTGAAAGGCGAAGGCGGCCTTGATGTAATGGAAGCCCGTAACGATGAAAAGTCTGCACTTCTATATGACGTAATAGACAACTCAGATTTCTACCTGGCGGCTGTTCAGAAAGAGCATCGTTCCACTATGAATGTCACATTCAATCTCGCCAACAACGATCTCTTAAGCGATTTTTTAGAGCAGGCATTAGAGAAAGGCCTATATGCCCTTAAGGGCCATCGCAATGTCGGCGGTGTACGCGCGTCGATCTACAACGCGATGCCTAGAGAAGGCTGTGTCGCTCTGGCTGAATTTATGCAAGAGTTTGAAAAACACAACGCCTAGACTAAGACGATCATGCAGCCGGCCCGATCACATTTACTTCTGTGAGGGCCTGCTGTAGTTTTGGCAAGCATTGCCAAACTAGAAACCGTCATGGACAGTTCTCGAAAAATCATTCACTGCGATTGCGACTGCTTCTATGCATCTATAGAGATGCGCGACAATCCAGAACTAGCCAATCTACCTATTGCGGTGGGCGGCTCGCCGAATCGACGCGGAGTAGTTGCAACCTGCAACTATGAGGCAAGGAAATTCGGCATCCATTCAGCGATGGCATCTGCCATGGCACGCAAACTCTGTCCCGATCTTATAATCATTCGTCCCGATATGGAGAAATATCGGAAAGCCTCCGAACTCATTCACCAAGTCTTCCAACACTATACTGAATTGATCGAGCCACTCTCCCTCGACGAGGCCTTTTTAGATGTTAGTGAGTGCAGTCAGTTCGATGGCAGTGCTACCCGTATCGCCGAGGCTATTCGTCAGGAAGTAAAGAGCAGCGTCGGCATAACTATCTCAGCGGGCATCGCACCAAACAAATTTCTAGCTAAGATCGCCAGCGATTGGGAGAAGCCCGATGGGCAGTTCGTTATTCGCCCCGAGCAAGTCGCGGCTTTCGTCGCCACCCTACCAGTGAAGAAGCTACACGGCGTCGGGAAAGTCACTGCTGCTAAGATGAAGCGCCTAGGCTTAGAGTGCTGCGAAGACCTTAGGCAACTCGGCGAGGAAGAATTACGGGAACACTTCGGCTCATTCGGTGACCGCTTGTACAACCTTAGCCAGGGAATCGATAACCGCGCAGTGCAAACTGATCGCATTCGTAAATCGCTTAGCGTGGAAAACACCTTCGCTGAGGATCTACCCTCACTCGAAAGCTGTCTCAATGCACTCCCGGCCCTTGAGGCGCAGCTACTTAAGAGAATGCAGAACCTGAAAGACAGCTATCAAATTCAGAAACAATTTATAAAAATTAAATTTCATGACTTCGTAGGTACTACAGTAGAAATGATATCCTCAACAACGGATACCGAGAATTATAGAGCGCTCTGCGAGTTAGGCTTTGCGCGTGGCAACAAACCGGTTCGACTGCTTGGCATGGGCGTCAGATTGATTCCGCTGATAGAGAATTCGACCACCGAAAACGATGTAGACCAATTAAGTCTCGGTCTGGATTCCTAAGCGCATGAGCAGATACCGTCCACCACGGCCACCGAGCGCTAAATATATAACAGCTGAAGGCGAAAAAATGCTCCAAGCGGAGTTACATCAGCTCTGGAAAGTCGAACGCCCAGTCATCACACAGTCAGTTTCCGAGGCCGCCGCACAGGGTGATAGGTCGGAGAATGCTGAATACATCTATGGCAAGAAGCGCCTGCGAGAGATAGATAGTAGGGTAAGGTACTTAAGCAAGCGACTGGAGGAAATGACGGTAGTTTCCGAGCCTCCTACCAATCAAGACAAAATCTATTTTGGCGCAGTCGTCACGCTCGAAGATGAAGAGGCGAACACACTCAAGTATAAAATAGTTGGCCCCGATGAATTGGATCCTCAAAAAGGCCATATCAGCATTGATGCGCCCTTGGGTCGCGCACTGCTGAGTAAGGAAGTCGACAGTGAGATAGAGATAGAGTCACCAACCGGCCGCAAGGTTTACTATGTTCTCGCTATCAAATACTAAGCTACTAAAACGCTGATGAAAGAGTTATGAAACACGTAACCATTATTGCTGTCCCTAAGGCACTCGGCTCAACTGTTACCATCCCTCTAGAGATGCTGAATGCCGCTAACGATATAGCCAAGTCTCGCCGGCAACTCGACAAGCTCGTCACTATTGAATTGGCTTCTGGCTCTGACACTACCGAGCTTGTACTCAGCGGCGGGATGCGTATCAACTGTCAAACCACGCTGGACAGTATAAGTAATAGCGACCTTATCTTTGTGCCAGGCGTTTGGGGAAATCCCAGATCGTCACTCCCCAAACTAAAGCCCATGATGAACTGGTTAGCTCAGCAGTACAAAGCTGGCAACACACTTTGTTCCATGGTGACTGGTAGTTTCTTCCTTGCTGAAGCAGGTCTACTGCGGGGCAGACCTGCTACCACCCACTGGCGCTTCTTTGATGAATTTATCGAGCGCTACCCTGACATCAAGTTGCAACGAAAACGCTTCATCACCAGCGATGAGAGGCTCTACTGCACCGGCAGCGTCAATGCAGTACGCGATCTCATGCTGCATTTTGTGGAACAGCTGTATGGCGAATCGATTGCCGGCGAAATAGCGCGGCATTTTACGCACGAATTGAAACGCTCCTATGAATCCTTGCTCCTCAATGAAGATCAACAACGCAGTCACCATGATGAGGAAATAATAAAAGTACAAGAATGGTTGGACCAGAACTACCAAGCAGACGTGGTCATAAGTGCTCTAGCAGAAAGATTTAAGCTCAGCGTACGATCCTTGAACCGGCGTTTCAAATTGGCGACCAATGCTTCACCACTGCAGTACCTACAGAGTCTGAGAATCGAGCATGCCAAAGAGTTACTGAAGCAGAGCAACCTCGCCGTGTCAGAGGTTGCTGATATGGTGGGCTATCAAGATGCGAGTTACTTCACTAGCTTGTTTAAGAAGGTAAACGCTGTGACGCCAATAGAGTACCGTAGCTTGGTTCGCAACAAGCTATTTTTGGCAGAAAAGTCCTAGAGGAAATTAGTGTACAAGAAACGAAAAAGGGAAACCTCCAAATACAACTCAGAGATTTCCCTCGATGTACATTACAACTACCTAGTCAGCTGATTGACTATCGAATTTCTGCAATTGCTCCGCACTGGCTTCCGATTGGTATTTAGACTTCCAATCGGGGTAAGGCATGCCGTAGACAATCTCTCGCGCGGATTCGTAATCAATATCCGTGCCGCGAGACTCCGCCTCTGCCACATACCATTTCGACAAGCAATTTCTACAAAAGCTTGCGAGGTTCATCAGATCAATATTTTGAACATCCTTGTTGTCATCTAAATGTTGCAGCAGCCTTCGAAAAGTTGCTGCCTCAATTTCCTTCCTTGTTGCGTCATCCATGTGCTTTCTACCGCCTTACGCAGCAGCCTCGCTATTGATCTCTTCCATAACCTCTTCCTCATCCAAAACTTCTTTCGCAACCGGGTCGACATCTGGTGTCATTCCTTCGATTTCTTGATGCAGCGGTGTTGCCCTATGCTTTTTGTCGATGGACTTGAACTGCCGCTCCGCCACGTTGAAGGCATCCCGGATTGCGACATACAAATCTTCATGTGCGTGGTTGTCGTGTTGATCTTGATTTACTCGAACCTCTAACTCTGGCGTATGTATTTCTAATGTGACCGAATAAACCTTGCCCTTATGGTGATTGTTGTGCGGGGAATCCAATACTACTCGACCATTTAAAATATGGTCACAATAACGCTCCAGCTTGTCTATCCGCTTTTGTACGGCTTCGCTGATCGCTACGGTTTGATCTATATTGTGATATACAACTTGGAATTCATTAGTCATAAATTACTATCTCCTGATTTCATTCAAATTAGCGAATTACAAACAATCTTAATTTAGATAATACCCTCCTATGTAGTGGTGAATTTGTTCTCGATCAATTTTCATGCGCCAAGGAATAGCCACAGTTGTAGAAAAAACAACAGTCGCTGCTAGCGAATATGAATTAGAAATTTCTCGAGAGATGAAAGTAGAAAATTTAGTTTGAGCGAGGGAGCTAAATACAGACGTATCTAGGTAATGCGTTAGGAAGTGCACCGGGTGGTAATTCTCGAACATCCCCTCTCCTTAGTAGTTCGACTTCTAGATTACCCCTTTCATTTACGTTTGTCTAAAAAATCATTCTTCTCTATAGCACCAGTGCCAGGGCTCGAAATCTATGCCGAAGGGGTTGTCGCGAGGATAGCTAAGACTGAATCCATAACTATCAGAATTCTCTACAAGCCATTGATACGCTTTAGTTTTCCCAAAATCTTCACTCAGAGCATCGCAGCCCATAGTTCCGAGGTCGACGGCACGCCCGCTGTGATGCTCGCTGTAGCCGGGAGCGGCATTCACTCGCAGAATCGCCTCTATCCCCTGCCCCTTTTCTAGCTTGCGTGCAATGAGGTCATGCTGATATTGATAGCCGCGGAAGGCTGAAATCAGAAACAATGAGATGCCCTGGCTGGTTGCTGCCTCGCGCATTTCTGACCACGCCGAGAACGCTGCGGGCGTTAACCTCTGCTGACGTTCATAGAAGTCGAGTTCTGTATCTACTAGCGCAACGGGCTCGAGGCACAATGGGAGCGCGCAACTTGCAGCGTAGTCCGCGGGAATACCCAACCCCTGGTGCAGCTGCTTCAAGCTTGATTGCGTTTCGTCGTTATTGCTCATGAGAGGCGAGGCCTCACCGAAAGGTTCAGCGAGGCGAACTCCACAGTACTAAAGGCTATCAGTTTGCTACATTCCAACTATCGGGGATAGCTTGCATAGACGGTCTCGATCCAACGCTGCTCGTTGATGAATCCCTGCCCCCAAGATTCGTATTCACCGCTCAAACCTTCAGCCACAGCATCTTCTACGCTTATCCCTTGCGACTTCATAACGCGAATAGTAGTCGATGTATCTTTCACTACGTTATAGAAGGCTAGCAAGTCGGCTTTCGTACCTAACGGTCCGTGGCCTGGGATTACAGACGTATCATCGTCGATCCACGATAGAGCCTTTTCCAAATTGCTAATATAGCCCTGAACTGTGCCGCCACTTGCGAGGTCGACAAAGGGAAAGCCACCGTTGAAAAAGTGATCGCCCATGTGGACAACGTTGCTGTCTTCGAACATCACGACACTATCAGTATCGGTGTGGCCTCTAGGCATATGAATCAGAGTAATGTTCTCGCCATTGAAGTGAACAGTGACATCGTCATCGAAAGTGATTACAGGCAAGGCCGAATTCGGTGAATCTCCAGCGACTAACCTACCACGGACGTTTTCATGAGCGATGATAATACTCGCTGTGCCGAAGTCGGCATTGCCACCGGTGTGGTCCCCATGAAAATGTGTGTTTAAAAGAAACTTCGGGGTATCGGAGCCTAGTTGCGAAAGGGCTGCGCGAATTTTTGCCGCCAACGGCGCGTACTGATCATCAATAATCAATAGCCCATCATCACCTGTTGATACACCAATGTTGCCACCGGATCCAATCAACATCGAAATATTGCCAGTAACCGGTACAGTCTCGATGGTTACATTGGCGAATCGGTCATCCTGAGCCAAAACGGTAGCTGCGGCGCTGATTCCGCTCAGCAAGAGACATGTGGTGGCTAGCTTTTTGATATTCATGATTCCTCCAAGGAATACTGATGGTTTGGTTTTATGCCTTCATGCTATGTGTGGCGCAGGGTTTATGCAAGCTGTTCAACTTACAAAGCCCACGAGCTGCATTTTTCCACGGCCTTTAGAGCGTGCTTGGGTCAGGACAAGAAATCTGGCCGCTATGACCTAACTACTGTCCAATATAGCCTAAAGTTTTCATGAATTATCCCACTATAGTCTTATAGGGGTATTTACCACTCTGTACTCAGCACAAGGCCCAATAAACGGGCAGCACAAGGAAAGCACAATGGCGAGATTACCTGTAATCACAGGATTTGGCGGAATCAACGCGGCAGGTCGCAGCTCGGGCCATCACGGATACAGACGTATGGTCATCGATGCCCTACCCTCCAGCCAGGAGCAATCCACTTACCATAGTCTCGCAGCACTTACCGGACAGCTGAAGAAAAGCATTGGCAAATGGACAGATGGCAGCGGGCTCGAGGTTAATCTTGATGAATATCTTAGCCAGCTAGGCCCAGCTCTTAAGCAAGGCACGCTAATTCGAGGATTGGAAAACAATCTATTCGACCCAGACCTATTGCCCTATCTTAGAAACGCCGCCTTGGGCTCCGCATCGGATCAACCTCTAGAATTTACGTTACGCAAAAAAGATTTACCCACACCCTTGCCTGCAGGATGGAGCGTCTCCGATCCAGACCTTGAGGGTCGCGTTCGAGTAAGTGCCGCGGAAAACTTCGAGGTGTCGCTGAGATGTAGTCGTGAAACTGCTGTGCATAGCGCTGGGCAATTGCCGTCTGGCTTTAATCCTGCCTCCTTATATCCTGCTAGGAATCATCCGCGTGGTTTACAACTAACCGTGTACGCCGCATCCGATGCGATTAATTCCATGGGCATCGACTGGGAGACCGTGAAGCAGAATGTCGCTGCCGACCAGATTGCTGTCTACGCCGGCAGCGGAATGGGCCAACTCGACTACAACGGCTACGGCGGCATGATGCAGGCACGTCTACTCGGCAAGAAAGTCACCTCGAAACAACTACCATTAGGTTATGCCGAGATGCCAGCCGACTTCATCAATGCCTACCTACTGGGAAATTTAGGGACAACTGGCACTAATGTAGCTGCCTGCGCAACATTCCTATACAACCTTCGCCAGGGTATTCGCGACATACAATCGGGCAGCCACCGAGTTGTTCTCGTCGGCACCAGTGAGGCGCCTTTGGTGCCTGAGATCTTCGACGGGTTTGCAACGATGGGCGCGCTAGCCGATGACACCAGTTTGCGGCAACTCGACAAGCTATCGGGAAATGAAACGCCCGACTTCCGCCGCGCTTGCCGACCCTTTGGATACAACGCTGGATTTACTCTCGCGGAATCGGCGCAGTGCATTGTGCTGTTCGACGATGAATTAGCGATGGAGCTTGGTGCCAATATCTATGGCGGCGTCAACGATGTATTTATCAACGCCGATGGCTTTAAGAAATCCATAGCTAGCCCAGGCTTAGGTAATTACATCTCCTTGGCTAAAGCCGCCGCGGCCACGAAGAACATCATTGGGCAGGAAGGCTTAGCGACTCGCAGCTACGTGCAGGCACACGGCACTGGCACCCTGCAGAACCGACAGACCGAATCACATATTATCAACCAGATAGCGGATACCTTCGGCATTCAGGGCTGGCCAGTCGCCGCCGTGAAATCCTATATTGGTCACTCGCTAGCCTCGTCCTCTGGAGATCAAATCGCAGCAAGCCTCGGTGTTTGGGCGGAGGGGATTATTCCAGGCATTCTTACTGTAGATGAGATCGCTGACGACGTTACTCACAGCAACATCGACTTCCTTCTTAAGCACAAAGAAGTAGGCAAGCAGGGCATGGATGCTGTCCTAATTAACTCGAAGGGATTCGGTGGCAACAATGCGAGCGCCTCGGTACTCGCGCCACATGTCGTAGAGAAGATGCTAACAAAACGGCATGGAGAGAAGGCGATCAACAAGTATAAATCGCTCAACGAAAACGTGGCGCAGGCCTCACAAGAGTATGATGCTTCCGCGATGGCGGGTGAGAACCGCACGATCTACAAGTTTGACCACAACGTGTTGGGCAGTGAGTCTATCGAGCTGAGTAACGGTAATCTTTCCGTAACAGGACTGACTCGAGAGATATCCTTGGAGCTCGAGAATCCCTACGAAGATATGTGCGACTGATTTGTCACCAGCAGCAAAAGCCGTAAGTACGAACTTGCGGGACAGGCAGCTGAGGCAATGTAATTAGTAAATGGGGTCAGAGCAGTAGTGAGCATTAAGAAAAATCACTACGAGCACGGATCGCCTTAGCCGCGCTCGCTCTTGCGACCAGCTTGCCGTTCTCCTGAAAAAAATCCGCTTCAACAAACCCGGTTGACCGACCACGATTAATTAGGTGGCCTTCTATGCGAATAACACCACCTTGCATGGGACGGAACATTCGCGTTGTCAATTCCGTGGTGGTGAACCATTCACCATCTTCCAGAGCACTGGCCATTGTCATCGATACGATATGATCGGCTAATGCTGCTATCCAGCCACCAAAAACACGCTCCTCTTGAATATCGCGGCTACCGTCATTTGGCCATTCATAAACAACATGCCCATAAGATACTTCTTTCAACCAGAGGTGGGGTTTTATTCCTAGATTGAGAATCCCCGGAGGAAGCTGTCCATCAGCAGACCTTAAGTTTTTAAAAAATTCCACTTGCTGTTTAGATAATTCTGTTCGTTCTATTTTATTCATTGTTTTCCAGGTAGCGAGGCTTTAGCAAAGTAAGTGAAGTCGGCGCAAAAATAGAGTATTTTTGTTCGTTCTGGAATTTTCTTCTCAAGCATAAGGCCGTTTAGTAATGACAAATTGTTCATGGATGAACTCTATACCGCGAAGACCGAGATTGGCACCTGTCACAGGTTTTAGAGGGCCACTCATAACTTAGCAATTTACGGCTGTGAGGTGTGTCGGAGCGGAGCAATTAGCACAAAGCGAATTAGGACAGCCGAAGGTGGGCTCGCGTGTAGCGCATCGTTGCAAATTGCTGACGCACATTCGAACCACCGACACGAAGATTTTCAGTCCCAGCCCCACCACAGCCAGTTATAAATGCCTGCTATCGCCGAAAGCGAACGCAATCGGCGATAGGGTTTTTCTAAGAACACATCCGCCATGCTTCAAATTCTGGTAGCAGCAGGAACTGATTAGTAGCAGCTTCCTACTTCACTTCAATGGCATGCTCTTCTGCAATTTTCTTCTTCCAGATCGCTGGACCAGTTTGATGAACCGAGGTGCCGTTAACATCTACGGCTACAGTAACCGGCATTTCCTCGACTGTGAACTCATGGATAGCCTCCATACCAAGATCTTCGAAGGCAACGATTCTTGCCTTACGAATTGCCTTGGAAACCAAATAGGCAGCGCCTCCCACGGCCATTAGGTACACCGCCTTATGTTTCTTGATGGCGTCGATGCCAGCCTTACCTCGCTCGGCTTTACCGATCATTCCGATTAAGCCGGTCTGCTCGAGAAGCGAATCGGTAAATTTGTCCATGCGTGTTGCAGTGGTCGGCCCAGCCGGCCCTATCACTTCATCTCTGACAGGGTCGACAGGACCTACGTAGTAGATAAATTTATTGTCGAAGTCGACACCATCAGGCAAGCCTTCACCTTTCTCCAGCATCGAGAGCAGGCGCTTATGTGCTGCATCTCTACCGGTCAACATAGTTCCGGACAGCAACAGCGTTTCGCCAGGTTCCCAGCTCGCTATAGCCTCGGGAGTGAGTGTATCCAGGTTTACCTTACGCGCCCGCGGACCTACATCCCAGACGATCTCTGGCCATAGATCCAGGCTAGGCGCTTCAAATTCGGCGATGCCGTTTCCGTCTAGAGTGAAGTGCGCGTGACGAGTAGCCGCACAGTTTGGGATCATGGCAACCGGAAGTGATGCTGCATGGGTCGGATAGTCTAGAATCTTCACATCCAACACTGTGGTTAAGCCACCCAGACCCTGTGCGCCAATGCCAAGTGAATTCGCTCTGTCCATGATCTCCAGACGCAGTTCTTCGACACGATTGCTAGGCCCTCTAACGCGAAGCTCATGAATATCGATAGGGTCCATCAGCGATTCCTTGGCAAGCAGCGCAGCCTTTTCCGCCGTGCCACCGATACCGATTCCTAGCATGCCTGGTGGACACCAACCGGCACCCATAGTCGGTAGCGTCTTCTCTACCCAATCTACGATGCTGTCACTCGGATTCAACATCGCCAATTTAGCCTTGTTCTCCGAGCCACCGCCCTTGGCCGCAACTTTTACATCGAGCTCACTGCCTTGGACAATCTGTGTGTGAATAACAGCAGGCGTATTGTCTTTCGTGTTTTTTCTTGCACCAGCCGGGTCGCTTAAAATCGAGGCTCGCAGCACATTGTCAGGATTCAGGTACGCGCGGCGCACGCCTTCATTGACCATGTCTTCTAGGGCCATATCGCCCTCCCACTGCACGCTCATCCCCACTTTTAGAAATACCGTTACGA